>Ga0214919_10002378_pt1 | contig 29659 bp, 23 predicted proteins | sample LL1503_MetaG_FD_177994 | JGI IMG/M metagenome (GOLD analysis project Ga0214919, IMG submission 177994) | Freshwater microbial communities from Lake Lanier, Atlanta, Georgia, United States - LL-1503 | ecosystem: Environmental > Aquatic > Freshwater > Lake | place: USA: Georgia | collected... | reverse complement strand
AATTTTAAAATAAATAAAAATTACTTAAAAATAAAAAACAAAATTTTAATTTTAATTGATAATTTTATAAAATAATATTTTAAAGTATTCAATGATTTATTGTATTATGATTTATGCAACAGCTCCAATATATTATTTTTTATAATTTTTAAAACTATATTTTTTAAATAATTGTTTATAAAAAAATTGGTCGGATTTTTTTATCCGGTTAATATAAATGAATAATTCTTTGATTTATTTAAATAAAATGAAAATAATACATCATGACTTTTATAAATTATCTCTAAAAGCCCAAAAAAAAATAATAATAAAACATTATCGTAAATTAGCATTAAAATATCATCCTAATAAAGGTGGAAATACTAAAAAATTTCAAGAAATTGGAAAATTATATAATAATTTAATTCGTAATTGTAATATAAAAAAAAAACAAAAAAAAGAAGAAATAAAACAAATAATTAAAAAAAAAATAAAGGAAACAAAATCATCAAATAATATTAATTCAATATATTATTTATGTTATAATTTTAATAATAAAAACATAAATAATATATTAAATAATGTAAAAAAAAATTTAAAAGAAAAAACTTACTTAAAACAAATTAAACAATTGTTTTCTAAACAAACTAATTATAATAGTATAATTATTAATTATAATACTAAAATAAAAGAAGAGATATTGAGAAAAGAAGAAGAAGAAGAAGAAGAGAGATTGAGAAAAGAAGAAGAAGAGAGATTGAGAAAAGAAAAAGAAGATAGATTGAGAAAAGAAGAAGAAGAAGAAGAAGAAGAGAGATTGAGAAAAGAAGAAGAGAGATTGAGAAAAGAAAAATCTAAAAAAAATAAAGAGAAAAAAAGAGAGATTAAGAAAAGTATATGTAATATACTTAAAAATTATTAAATAATAATACAACATTTATTTTTATCTAAACTTTCTAAATATTCTGATTCTTCTAAATCTTCTATCCCATCTCTAAAACCAATTTTATTAATATTAATATTTCTAACATCTAATGTTAAAGATGAAAATTTACCAATAGGTTTAAAAATATATTCATTTGTATTTCCTTCAAATAATTTATATAATTTATTAAATTTAGATGTTAAAAATTCATATATTTCATAATAAATTTCATTTATATTACATTTATTTAATTTAATATTAAATAAATTTTCGTATATTTTTTTTTCTTCACTATTTAATAAATATTTATCACCATGTTTTATACTATTTAAAACTAAATTATTCCAAATTTTATTTTTTATAGGATTTTCTAAAGTAACATCATACTCTAATATAAAATCCATTAAATATATTATAAATTCAAAAGATTCTACCATCTTTTTTTCATCAATAATATAATCAAAAAATCTTATTTCAATTCCATGATTGAAATGTTTATTGAAATTTATATCTAATCCAATTTCTTCTAAATTATTGTATGAACTATCATAAAGTTTCATCCACCAATAATCTAATTTACTAACTGATAAATCACTGATTTTTTTAGTTAATATTTTATTTTCTTCCATTAAATCAGTATCATATGTTCCAATACCAATATATCTTGATACAGCACATCTTTGAGATGAATTTGAAAATTTAAATTTATTATTATAATTAGAAAGAGTTGCAAAAAAATCTTTTGAACAATATACTGATAATAAAAAAGGTTCAAACCATTGTATAATCTTTATGGCTTTTTTATGATCTTCTATAAATTTATTTTTAAATTTAATCTTTTTAAATTCATTTAATTCTGTTGGTAATGTAATATTGTAATGTAATGTTCCATTATTAAACATTGATATATTATTTAAATTTGTATTATATATTGAAAATGGATGATTATTTTCCATAATTTTTAATTTACCATATGTTTTGAAAATATTATTTTCTTCAAATGTTTTATTTAGATTATCAATAAATTCTTTTTTAGAGTTTTTTAATTCATTTATTACAGATGATAATGTTGTATTATAAAAATTATTTGTTTTAAATTCTATAGTGTCACCATCAAATAACCAATTATTATTATATGTATTTTTAATATATATATTTTTTTCAATTAATTCTTCTATTAATGTTTTTCCATTAAATTTAGAATTTTCTTCATTTTTTTTAGTATACATTCTTGTTGAATTATTTTCAGAATCTGTTTTTGTAAAACTATTAGAATTTAGTAATAATGGTATTTCAATCAAATTATTTTTTATATTTAGATCAGTATATTTATTATTCATTATATATAAAAAAGCATTATTTAAATCTTCTTTTTTATAATTTGAAAAATAATCAACGCTATATCTTTCTCTTTTATGATTATTCATAAAAAAATCTTTTGATATATATTTTTTATTTTCAAATTCTAAATATACTTCATTTTCAATACCAATACCCCAGAATAAATCATTTTCAACATATTTATCTTTATATAATTTATGTTTTTCTAAAAATTCACGCATCTATAATTTCTCTATATATAAAATATTAAATATATATTAATATAAATGAATAAATTTATATATTTACGCAATGAAATAAATGAAAACGAATTTAGAACACCCTTAATTCCGAGTGATATTAATATTTTAATAAAAAATAATTTTGTTATTTATATAGAATCATCAAATACTCGGATTTATCAAGATGATGAATATATTAAAAATGGTGCAATAATAACATATAAAAAGTGGTATGAAGATGAATTTAAAGATGTATTAATAATTGGTTTAAAACAATTTGATGATATAAATAAATTAAATAATCATAAACATGTATATTTTTCTCATTGTTATAAAAATCAAAAAGGATCAGAATTAATATTAAATTATTTTTTTAATAGTAATAGTATAATATATGATATGGAATATTTTATTGGCTCGAACAATAAAAGATTAATATCTTTTGGATATTATGCTGGAATAGTTGGATGTTTTTTAGGACTTTTACAATATTATTATAAAGAAAATTTTTTAATTGATATATCAGAATTAAAATATTGGAATTCTATTAATGAAATATTTAATTTGATATATGATTTAAATTATAATTTTAATACTTTGAAAATTCTTATAATAGGAGAAAAAGGTAATTGTGGAAAAGGAGTATCTTTTTTTTTAGAAAAATTTAGTATAAAATATTATATTTTAGATAAAAAAGATTTAAAAAATAATTTAATTAATTTTGATATAATATTTAATTGTATAAATCTAAAAGATTCATTTGATGAAACATGGTTTGACAGTGATACTATTTTTAATAAAAAAATGTTAATTGTTGATATAAGTTGTGATTATTTAAAAGATAACAATCCATTTAAACTTTATAATAAACCAACAACTTTTTTAAAACCGGTATTTAATTATAATAAATATGTTGATATTATTGCTTTAAATAATTTACCATCACTTCTTCCAATTGATAGTTCAAACTATTTTTCAAATAATTTTATAAATATATTATTAGATATAAATGATACAAATAATTTTTGGAAAAATAATGAGAATATTTTTAAAAAAAATATTATATGATTTTTACACCTTTGCACAATTAAAACGCCAATTTTAATAAATAAATACTTAGAATAATAAATTATATTAATAATGAATAGTAAGAAGTCTATGTTGATTTCTTCATTAGAGGTCTGAATTATTACGATGATAATCGGTTAAGCTATATGCAAAATAATTCTTTTTTATCTATAAAACTTCATACTTATTACTAATTTGTATTATATTTCTCTGTTAATTCAGCGTTTTAATTGTGCAAAGGTGTAAAATAATTTATAAATTATTATTAAAATATATTTTATATCTATTTATTTAATATTTTAATAATTTGGTATTAGGATAGTACTACTAGTCAAAAAAATATATTTTATTTATTTTTACTTATATTTTAACAATAAAAATATAATAATTTATTAAAAAAATTAAAATTTAACTAGCATCACATCTCCTATTTGGTATCATTAAATATAAATGCATAAATTATTAAGTTTATATAATCAAGTATTTTTATATATTTAAGGTGTTTCATAATTAAGTATCAATTATTTTAACAATAAAATAAAAAATAATATTATAAATTATACAATTAAAATTAAGAAATTATTTTTATAGTTATATTATTTTATTATAAATAAAAAATAACTTTTATAAAAAATATTTTTAGAATAAAATAAATTAGAAATATATAAAAAAATGATTTTGTCCATTTCAAAAAATATATTTATTTTTTATTGTATATTTCATTGATACCCAATTATGAAGCAGCTTAATTATATAAACTCGTAAATATAAATAATATTCTACTAAATTATCTAGAATGAAATTAACATGAATTTTTCTTACTATATTTTAATTTATTAGTATACTTTAATTTATTCATAAATTCTGATTTTTTATATTTTTTTATTATATTTTTATATTTTTCTTTTGACTCTAAACTCATTATTTCTTTATTATTAGATTTTTTATATTCTCTTATTTGACTTTCTAGATCAATTATTTTCCTTTCATAATTATATAATAATTTCATTTTTAAAGATTGTTCTTCTGATAATCTATCAAACTCTATAATATTATGATCATATTCTAAATAATGTTCATCTATTTTTAATTCTATTTTTTTAATTTTTCTAATTAATTTTTTATTTTTTGATTTAAAAAAAAGTTTTTCGTATTTATCTATTTCTTCATTTAAATCAATTATTATTATATTTATTCTTTTTGACTCTTCTATAAATTGATCAATTTGTTGATCTATTTTTTTTACTTCATCTGATAATTTTCTTTTTAATAATATTGTATGTGATAAGTTTATTTCTAAATCTTTTGTTGATTTTAATTTAAATAGCATTATAATTCTTTCGTCATCTTTTATAATTTCTTCAAAATAATTATAAAATTTAAAATTTTGATTTTGATTTACTTGTTTTAATAAATGATTAAATTGAGATTTATATGATTCTCTAATTATTATTTTTGATAGATTAGTTGCATTTACTGCAGATATTATTAATAAACCATTGGGTTCTAGTATTTGTTTTAATCCATTTAATATAGATAATTTATATAATTTTGGAGCATGTGGAATTCCACAAGTATTCATTATTATTAAAGAATAATGTTTTTTTCTACTTTTAATAAAATCATTGAATTTTTTTGGTTTATCTATTTCACATATATTTTTTGAAATAGTTGTGCTATTTGGTGTATTATTAAAATACATAAGATGATTTACTTTGTAAGGATTTCCATTTATATCTTTACTTCCATATATTGGATTTGACATAAATTCCAAACTAATTTCTTCATGTTTTAATACTTTTTTAGAAATATCAATTAATATATCGGCAATAACTTTGTTATTTGATTGACATAAAACTAATACATTTTTACTTGACATATATATATAATTAGAAAAAATATAATTAGAAAAAATATAATTAAAAATATATAATTATTGACTAGTAGAACTGAACCTAGTGTAAAAAAATTTGATATTTAATTATAAAATATTTTATATAATTACGCATATAATACTATAAAAGTTAACTTAATCGTTATAATAAAAATAATAATATATAAAATAATATAAATAATATATGAAAATTGCATTTTGTTTCTTAACTTATAATGAAATTATTAGATATGATATATGGAATTCTTTTTTTGAAAATATTTGTATAGATAAATATATTGTATATATCCATCCTAAAAATATAAATAATAATAATTTTTATAGTTTTGAATATAAAATTATTAAAAATATAGTAAATACTATATCAAAAACTGATATAAATATTGTAAAAGCAACAATTCAATTATTAAAAGAATCTTATAATGACAATGAAATTACTCATTTTATATTTCTGTCTCAAAGTTGTATCCCTCTATATAATTTTAATCAAATATTTAATATAGTAACTTTATTTAACAATTCTGTAATATCTTGTATAGATTATAATAAAAAAGAAAGATATTATAATTTATCACAAATTATTAAAAAATATATTAAATATCAAAAATTTATAAAACAACAACCTAATATGATATTAGTTAGACATGATGTTGAACTTATTATTAATAATGATTATACATTCTATTTTAAAAATATAGAATGTCCAGATGAACATTATTTTATAAATATTTTATTATATATTTTTAAGAGACATATAATAAAAAATCAAATAAATTTTTGTAATTATGATTTAAATAAGACACAGGCATTGGAATTTAATAATATTTCGAAAGAATTTATAATTAATATTAAAAAACATGGTTTTTTATTTATGAGAAAAGTTAATAAAAATAGTATTATTGCTATTAATTATAAAAATTGATTATTTTAATAATTAAGATTTAAGATATCATGAAGATATAAATCATAAAAATATTAAAATGAATATTTTCAAATATTTATTTAAAAATTCTTTTGTAAAATCAAAAGATAGTGTCCAAAAATCAAATGTTATACAAAATAAAAGTATAGAAGATGAATATGATATACTTAATGAAAATCTAAAATATAATTTATATAAGGGTGTTTCTACACCTAAATTTTCATATGATAATTTTTTATTAAAAAAATTAAATATGGAAGATAATTTATTTTATGATTTAATTTTATGTAAAGAATTATTAAATATTATTGAATTTTATGAATTTGATTCATATGGTATAAGACTTAAACTTTTAATTAATGAAAATATATCTATAAAATATATCCATATCCAATATATGAGTTTTAATTTGAACGGTGAAGCTAAAATAGCACCCTATATTACATTGCTAAATGATTCGTATGATTCTATTATATATAATAGATATATAGGTTATCAAAATAATACTATTAAATTTTTTAAAAATTTTAATAGTTTAGTTGATGAAATAATTCGAATACATAAGTTTTTGAATTCTTCAGAATATATTGAAGATATATATAATAGTGATGATATGAATTATTTTATAGAATATACTATTGAAGATTAATGTTTTTTATAAATAAATTATATTTAAAGTTATTTTAAAATATATAATTATGGAATCATCTAATTTTGAAGAATATCAATATTTAAATCTTATAAAAAATATTCTTGAAAATGGATTTTTAGAAGAAGGAAGAAATGGTAAAATTAAAAGTATATTTGGTAATATGATGAAATTTTCATTAAAAGATAATAAAATACCAATTTTAACAACAAAAAAAACTGCATGGAAAAATTGTTTAAAAGAACTTTTATGGTTTATTAAAGGTGAAACTGATTCTAAAATTTTAAAAAATCAAGGAGTTCATTTTTGGGATGGTAATACAAGTAGAGAATTTCTTGATTCTAGAGGTCTTCAGTTATATCCAGAAGGAATGATTGGACCATCTTATGGATATCAATGGAGATTTTTTGGAACAAATTATAATTGTTTTTCTGGAAAACCAATTGTTGATACACATCCATTTGAACCATATGATCAATTACAATATATAATAGATCAATTAAAAAATCCTGAAACAAGAAATAGCAGGAGACTTATTATGACTGCATGGAATCCAAAACAATTAAATCAGATGGCATTACCACCTTGTCATATTTTATGCCAGTTTAATGTTCATGGTGAAAATAAATTATCATGTGCGTTATATCAAAGGAGCTGTGATTCTATTATTGGATCTCCTATAAATATAGCTAGTTATTGTTTTTTAACACATCTTATTGCTAAACATTGTGGTTTAGAAGCATATGAATTTGTATATTTTATGGGTAATTGTCATATTTATGAAGAGCATTTAGAATCTGCTAAAATCCAATTAGAAAGAGTACCATATGAATTTCCTACAATTAATATTAAAGAAAATAGAGATAATATTAATGATTATATTTTTGAGGATTTTGATATAAATGGTTATAATCATCATGAAGCTATTAAATTAGAAATGATTCCATAATTTATAATAAATCACTAAATATAAATTATTTGTTTATTTGTTATTACATCCAAATCTAAGATTTTTGGCTCAATGCTACTAAATTAAGGATTTTATTGTATTTTTCTATATTTATATCAATAAAATATATTTTTAATGTATAAAAATATATTTTAAATTTATAGATTAAATAAAAGTTATTGATAAATTATAATCAATAAAAAAATAAAATTTAAATAAATCTATATAAAAATTTAAAATTTATTTAAAATTAAATTAGTGATGTATAATTTTATATATTTTAAAATTATTGTCTTATTTTCTATTGCAATTATTAACAATAAAAATATATTTATACTTTATTTTATTGTTAATTTCTTAATTTCTTAATTTAGTAGAATTGAGATTTTGTTATATATTAATACATATTTAATTTTTTTTTAGTAGGCAAAAAAGTTTGTAAAAGTAATCTTTCATTATTATCTAAATCTAAATAATTTCTAGCAGGTGTACTTGAGTGTATAAAACATCTGTTATTAAATACACAAATATCACCTTCTTTCCATTGAATAGAAAATCTATGAGGTAAAACATATTTTTCCATTGAATATTTCATTATTTTATCAGTTTCTTCAATAGTTTTATCTACTATATTTTCAATAAAACTTGGAACAAGTAGGACTTTGGGAGTTTGATATTCATTCTCAGGTGGATATAAAATAGGTATTTTTACATTATATTCTGGAAACTTATTATCAGAGTCTTTTATTCTATAAGACCCAGAATAATCCATTATTTTATTACCAAATGCAAAATTATATCTATTAATAATTACTTTACTATTATTTAAAATTTTAACCATTTTTTCATCTAAATTTTCATAAATTGTTTCACCTGAAATAAAATCAGTTTCACCCCCTATTAAAGGATTTTTCATAATATGAAAACCTGTAACTACTCCAATTTTTTTTTCATGATGGCCTAATAAATCACTGTGCCATAAATATTTTGAAATATATGGATCTAATGGTTTAATATCTATATTAATGTTACCTAAAAAATCTTTTTTTATAATGTTTCCTCTAAGAGAAACATGTTTACAATCATGCAATCTATCAACTGGTTGTAAAATTTGATTAGGATATTTTTCAGGATTCTTTAAAGCTTCCATATCACAATCATCATCAAAATTACTAACAAAATTAATAAATTCAGTTGGTGATAATTTTTTACTAGGATTTCTAAATATCAATAAAGGATGTTTATTAAATAGCTCTTTTAATACTATCATATCACTCGTATAAATAGGAAATTTTAAATTATTTATATATAAACATCTTTTTTCTAATGGATGTATATTAAAATTAAATGATAAACTATTTTGTAAAATAATTAAAAAATAAAAAAATCTCATAATAAATTATATAATTAAAGTTTTATATCATTTATTAATAAAAAATTGTTTTATAAAAAATTGTTTTATTAATATATATTATGAAAAAAATTTTTTTAAATGGTGGAGATAATATTTCAAATTCAAATTCAAATATTAAAATAGATCCAAATAAAAAAATAGAAACATTTTTATCTATTATTATCATTGGATATTTTATTATAAAAATTATATATGGATTTTTTTTTAATTTTTTTCCACAAAAATATTATTTTAGAAATATCAATATTAATACAAATGAAGCAAGTTTACAAAATACAGAAGAGATTACATTAAATGCTTATGTTCCAGGAATATGGAATAATGAAATTACAGACTTTATTAGTTTACTCGTATTATGTTATGTTATATATATCTATACAAATGTATCATCTAAAAATTTAATTAATGAATATGGAAATTTAAATTTAAGTTTTTTATTTGGTTATATAATTGGGTTAGGATATCCAGTGTTTTATAGTAATTATATAGCATTATATAACAAACATCAAAAAAGATCAATATTATTTAAATATCTATATCTTATTGCATTACTTGTATTTATTATGTTTATTGTAATAATGAATTATAATTCAGCAAATAAAATAAGTAGTGTTCATTCAATAAATTATATGGTATATATTGTTACAATATCTCTATTATTTGGTGGTTTAATTATTGCAAAAAAAAATATTAAAAGTTATAATAGTGTTACATATTTTTATAATAATGGTCAACAATGTTCTTATGCAAAAAATGGTGTTTTTCAATCAAGTGGTGATGTTATAAATATAACTATTCCATTTTTAGTTTTTATTATATTATTATTTTTTTCATACGAACCTAATGAAATATCAATAAAATTATTATATATTTTTGTATATGGATTATTATTAGGTATTTTAGTAAGTGGTATTTCATATTATGGAATTGAATATTTTTTATATAAACAACCTGAAAAAGAATGTAAAGATTTAAATGAATGTGTATTAAAAAATATGCCAACTCCAATTCCTGATGAACAAATACCTGTAGACAGTATTATTCAACCTGAAAATATTGATCCTAATATTAAAAAAAATATAAATAATCAATTAAATCCATTAAATAATGTTTCAACAATGAAAATGATTTTAATTATATTAATTGTTTTAATATCAATATATTTAATTTATTTTTATTTAACTAAATGAAAATAATATTTTATATGAGTTATATATTATCGATAAGATGAACTTTATACTTCTTAATATAAAATTAAGTTTATATAAATACATAATAAACAATTTTTTATAATTACTATAATATAAAAACAACCACTATGAATTAGCATTCTTTATGTTAAATAAATGTATTAAGCACTTAATCATTCAGTCAGGTTTAAAGACTTTGACATACCTCTATATAAAAGTGTATAAAGTAATTTTTATACAAATTTTCATTATAACAATTTTGCACAAGATACTAAATACAAATTTAAATTATATTTTTCACTTTAATCGTCAAAAATGTTCAGTTTATTAAGGTTGATATTAAAAATCTAACTATTTTTTTTATAATGGAGATGTTGCATAATTTATTTTTAATTCTTAATCTTATTATTTTTAAATATTTGTTTTTTATTTTTTTGATATTAAATTTATTTTTTCGAATCTTAATATTTCACTAAAATTTAAAAATTAATAAAATTGATAGTTATTTTATATTAAACTTATTAAAAATTAGTTTAATATAAAAACTCTTGAGATTGTTTCTAAAATGGATTCTAATATGGATTTTAAGATGAATGATTTGGCTACTGTAGCTAATACAGTATGTCAATTTCCAATTCTTTTATTTGGAAGAGATATTCTATCATTTAAAGCGAAAAAATATAGAATTTGTTTTAAATGTTTTTCAGAAGCGAATGATGAAGTCCTAACAAAGAAACTTTTGGATAGGAATTTGCACGATGTTTTTCCAGAAGAATGTATAATTTGTCTTAGAAATGAGAAAACTTTATGTTTGGACGATACTCCATCTTTGACGGCCTCGTCAGATTTGGATTATATTCCAAAATGGGAGGAAATGGTCGGAACAACTTGGGACGATACTCCATCTTTGACGACCTCGTCAGATTTGGATTATATTCCAAAATGGGAGGAAATGGTCGGAACAACTTGGGACGATACTCCATCTTTGGAAGAAACTTACTAGCACAAGGTACTATTAAGGATTTATAAAAAATATTTTATTTTAATTTATTAAATAAATATTTTTTACAAGGAATATTCAATACCTCTAATAATATATGTGAATCTACTAGTAGATTAAACGTTTATATTTTATTTTTAATTTTTTCATTTTTTTAATATTAAATTCTTTAGTTTTTTATAACTTCCTTTATACTGATTATGTAGAATATGAATTAATAGTCAAAGTCATACGTCTATATTATATGGTTTTATTTTGACTATTGAATTATCTAAAATTTACTACAAGGTTAAAAACCTAAACCTTGAAATATCTGTTTATACCTTTTTAGATATCATTTATTTTTATGGAATTTATGTTCTATTTTAATTCTTCAATGACATTTTAAATGAGAAAAGGTGTAATAAAATAACAAAAATATTTATCAGTAAACGTTTATAACTGAATTATTCAAAATATCCAATATATCATTAAAAATAAATCTGACTAAACTAAAAGCTGTTCTTCTAGTCAAATTTTATTAACATAAATATAAGTAAAAATAAAGAATATATATTTCTTGACTAGAAGCACTGAGCCTAACTAAAACTTTTTATTTTTATTTAATTTATTTTAATAAATTAATAAAAAATGATTTTTATAATAAATAAATTAATATAAAATGAAAACTACTTAAAAATATAATGAATGTCGAAATATGGGACTTGTATAACGAGATTAGTACTTCTTTCAATAAAGATTCATTAAAAGAATTAACTATAGATAGTAGTTCTATAGATAGTGAAGATATAAAAAATATTGAGACTAAAAAAATATGTATCAATTGTAAAAATCCAGATTTTTTAATAGTTGATAGTGAAATGGTAATTTGTACTTTATGTGGTGTAGAAAATAATTCTATTATTGATTATAATGCAGAATGGAGATATTATGGTGCAGACGATAATAAAAAATCATCTGATCCAAATAGATGTGGAGGTATATCTAATAGAGTATTACCAGAATTATCATTAAGTACCGTTATTTTGGGAAAAGGTTTTGAAGTTTATCGTAAATTAAATAGTTGGAATGGATTAACTTATAAAGAAAGAAGTTTAATAGCAATTTTAAATAAAATTGCAGTTAAGGCAAATATAGATAATGTTCCTCAATCAATAATAGATGCAACAATGAATATGTACAAAATTATAAGTCAAGACTATATTAAAAGAGGAGCTTCTAGAGAAAGTTTAATTGCAGCTTGTTTTTTTAATGCATTAAGAGATCAGGGATTAATTCGTAGTAAAGAAGAAGTTGCAAAATTATTTGATATTAAAACTAAAAAATTATCAAAGGGGTGTAATGAATTTACTGAATTAATGTTTTTAAAAAATAAAGAATATGTTAAAAATATTAAACCAATTGAATCTAAAGATTTAATTGAGAGATTTTGTACATTATTAGAAATAGATAAAGAATATATATCAATTGGTATTAGATGTGCTATTTTAATTGATAAATTAGGTATATGTCAAGAAAATAATCCTAAATCTATAGCAGTTGGTATAATATATTTACTTTCACAAAATTATAATTTAGGATTTATGAAAAAAGAAATATCAGAACAATGTAAAACATCTGAAGTAACAGTAACAAATACATATACTCAAATGTTTAAATTTAAAAAATATTTACTACCAAAAATAAATTAGTAATAATTTATATAAAACTAATTAAGTTTAATTAGTTTTATAATTATAAAAAATATACTTAAAATATACAATATTATAAAATATATAATGAATGAAAACATAAATTATTTAAAAGATATTCTCTTATTAAATCCTAAAGAATATATATTAATATATTGTGAAAATGATTTTTTAGAATTAAATAATTTAAAAGTTTTATTAAATAATATAAAAATTGTAAGATTACTATTAACTAATGAAGAAAAAAAAGATGAAGAAAATGATATAATTGAAATATATCCAGATTTATATATTGAAAATATTTTAATTGAAAATTGCTTATGTATAATATATTTATCAAAATATATTAGATCATCTATATTAATTGAATTAATTGAAAAAAATAATATTTTAGTGATATATAATCATTCTAATATACTAAAATACATTAGTGTATTAATAGAATTTAAGAATAGACCAGAAATTATTTTAAATGAGATAAAAAATTTAATAAATAATTTTAAAATAATATATTATAATTTATTAGATACAATAAATACAAAAAATACAAATATTAATAAAAATATAAAAATATTAATTAATAAATTAATAGTTAATATTGAAAGTGAAAAAATAAATATTGTTACATATTATAAAAAATATGATTCAAATATATTGAATTTTATTCAAAAAAAATGTATTACTGAAAATTTAAAAAATAAAAATATTGATAATATTTTCATTATTGGAAATAATTTGAATGAAGAATTAAATGATATAATTAATGATAAAATTTCTATATATAATTTTAAGGAAGAATTAACATATAATAATATTATAGATATTATTAATATATCATTAAATAATAAAATAATATTATTAATTCGGTCTGATATAATAATACCAAGTCAAGAATTTGATAATATTGAATTAGATTTTATAGAATCTAATAATATTTATACAATTACACGAATTGAAAGACTTATAAATGGTAATTTATTGTATTCAGAAAAATTAAATAATACATTATTTTCATTAGAACATGATGCATGGTTATTTAAATCACCATTAAATATTAATAATATAGAAAATATTAATATAGAAAATATTAATAAATTATTTTTTTATGAAAAATATAATGAACTATATTTTAATAAATTATTAAAATTAAATAATTATAATATAATAAATTATACAACAAAATATAAAATAATAAGACTATTATATGAAGATAATATAGAAAATAGATTATTGTTAAAAGACAATAAAAATATAAATAATGATGATATTTATTTAATACCTGACAATAAAATAATTAATAGTTTATCTATTGATAAACTGTTAGAATTATATAATATAGATAATAATGATATCTATAAAATTAAATGTGATATTTTTAATAATTACATTAAAAATAAAATCATAAAATAATAATTTTATTTTTAAAATATAATATTATATATTTATAGATGGGTAAATATATAATATATATTTTTATAATTATTATATTTTTAATACTTTTTTATTTATATTTTAATTATTTTTATAAAAATATAAATGAATCTTTTTTACCATGGGATTTTAATAATAATGAAGAAAATAAACCAAAATTTGTTAAAAAATATGAATTAAATAATATTGATCCCAATTATAGTTATGAAAATATTACTCAATATAATTTTAATAGATTATATGAATATTTAAATGAAATTAATAATGAGAAAATAAATTTAAAAAACAAAAGTAATTATAATTTTTATACACAATCTACTACAGATGATAAATTAAGAATGAACTTAGATATGATTAGTAAATACGTTATATTATTATTAAATAATACAAATTATTATGATTTTAATAAAACAAATTATGGAGATGTTGAAGTTTGGATAGATAAAGATGGAAATGAAGAGATTAAATATGAACTTTTTTTATGGGATAAAAAAAATTATTTTGAAATCAAATTAAGAGTTGATATAATAAAATTTGTTGAAAAAGAAAATGTTGATAGCTATGGAATTAAAGAAAAAAAATACATATTTACTGATTTTAATATTGGATATCCATTTAAAGATCAAATTATTCCTCTACCAACAGAAGTAATTATTAGTGCTAACATGGATACTGGTATATCAACAATAAAACCAAATATACCATCTAAAATAAAATATCTATATTTAAATCAAATAGAAGTTCAAAATTCTACATTAATAGTAGATTATCAAAAAAATAAATATCCATTTAATAAATTAGAAGTAAATGAAAATGGATTTTCAGGAGTAACTGATATGTCTTTAGAATATGTCAATATTAAATATGATAATAATCCATATTTTGAAAAAAGTAAAATGTATAATAAATGGCCAACTCTTGATGAAGAACCAAAATGGAAAGGACAATATCCTTCAAAACCTCCTCCTAAAAATTGGGATGATGATGGAATTTATTATTATGATAAAAGTATAAATGATGAAATAATATACAAAGTAGATAATATACCATCCACTGATAAATTGTGTGATGCATATGAACCAGGTGTAAGATGGTCTCATGATAGAGAACCATTGCAACCATATTATTGGCCAACATTAGCAACATTACCGCGTAATTGTGGAGAATACTTTAATTTATTTGATTTGTCAAATGGTGCAAATGGAACATTTTTTGGAGGAGGTAAAAAATAAAAAATGATTTTTAAAAATACTTAATTTTGTTTATAAATTATAAACTAACAAAAAAATGTATGCTAAAGGAAGAACAAGTAAAATTGGTATTAACGGAATTAGCGGAGGTCCAAATGGAGAAAAAAATAAAGGTAGACAAGTATCTACGTCAGAAGTTTGTGATGAATTAGGTATTAACCAATATTCAAAACAATGGCAATTTATTTCTTCTCAAATAGAAATATCTCCAAATGGAAAATCTCTTATTTGTTTACCAAAAGCAATTGAAGGATTAAAGTTTACAGAATACTATAATATAGTATGTAAATCAAATGTTACATTACTTATACCTCGTAGTTTTATGGAATTATCATGTAATAAAAATATAGATTTTATGTTTAATGAAATATATTTTAGATTTCAGATGTTTAATACACCGGAAACTCCTGAAAAAGGTTTATTTCAACTTTTTTTTGTAATGTTACATACTTTATGTCGTATTTTAGGAAAAATCACAGATCTAGAAGATCATGAAAAATTATTTTTAAAATTTATGACTGATAAAGTCATACCTCATAAACCTTTTTTAGATTTTCTCATAAAAAAAGTATGTATATTATCACATGAAAATGATATGTGGTATTTAGCTTTAGTCGTTGCTATTGTTAGCATGAGAACTTCTTATGATAATGGTATAAATGATTTTATTCTTGAAAGATTAGGATATTTTTCTTCTACAGAAGAAGGTGAACTTAACAGAATTATCAATAAATATTTTGAAGTGTTAAATAGTTATCTCTCTCATAACTTTATAGAGAGTACTATTGTACGATTTGATATATTAAAAAGTGAACTTGAGAATAAAATATCACATTCTGATCTTAATCCTTTAGTAAGCTCTATACCTTATATGGTATATAATAAATTATTAAAGTTTAAGAAAGATAATGTTATATCTATTAATATTGTACACGATCCTACTAATAAAATAATTAATTCTCCTGAAGGAACAGCTATTCAAATAATGGTTGTTTATGAAGAAGGTAATTCAAAAGGGTTAGGATATTGTATATCTACAGCTGTTGACAATAATCCTGTTTTTAAGCTTCCTCTATTAAAGAAAGATGAAAAATATTTGCCAGATTACTCTTGTAAAATAGAGAAATTGACATATACTGAAGGAAAAAACCAGAAACAATATACTAAAAAAGGAGAATTTAAAGTAGAATTTCTTAATAATACATGTACTATATTAAGAGGTTTAAACAAACCTCTTACTATAGAAAAAAAATCTGAAGAATCTTTTTTTGTTATTCTCCGTAATGGATCAAATGGAGGTTATTCTACAATGATTCCAAATCCAGATGCTTCGATTAGTTTAGTTTCAGAAGAATCTGAAATAGTTAGTTCATCTGTTTCTGTATCTACAGAAAAAACTCTTGAACAATTACTACAAGAACAAAAACTAATTGAAGACCAAATCAAAATTAAGATTGCAGAAGAAGATCGAAAAGATAGAGAAGCTCTAGAACGTAAAATTGCTTTACAAAAAGCATACGAAGATGCTGAAAGAGCAAAAATTGAAGCTAGACGAGCTGCACATAAACTTAAGGAAATGATGAGAAATAAATAAACTTGTTTAAGATTTTATAAAAATAATAGTATCTTGTTCTTTTCTATAATTTAATTTATTAATAATTAATCTTTCCAAAATATTTTTTTTCGAGTATATAATAATGAATTATATAAAAAATTTTTTTGGTAATATGACTAAAAATAATAAAGGAAATATAAAAAAAGTAGGAATACTCATAAAAAATTTTGATCTACGTGATAAAAATGGAAATACAGAACTAATTATTGCATCTATAAATGGATATGAAGAAATTGTACAAAAATTATGTGATAATGGTGCTGATGTTAATATACAAAATAAAAATGGAGATACAGCATTAATTGTTGCATCTCAAATAAATAATGAAAAAATTATAAAAATATTATGTCATTATGGTGCTGATGTTAATATACAAAATATAGAAGGAGATACAGCATTAATTATTGTAATTATATTTGATGATGAAAAAATTGTAAAGATTTTATGTGATTATGGTGCTGATGTTAATCTGCAAAATAATTATGGAAAAACAGCATTAATAGAAGCATGTGGAAAAAATTATATAAATAATGAAAAAATTGTAAAAATATTATGTGATCATGGTGCTGATGTTAACCTACAAAATATAGAAGGAAATACTGCATTAATTATTGCAATTATATTTGATTATGACAAAATTGTAAAAATATTATGTGATCATGGTGCTAATATTAATCTACAAAATAAATATGGAGAAACAGCATTAATAGAATCATGTGGAAAAAGTTATATAAATAATGAAAAAATTGTAAAAATGTTATGTGATTATGGTGCTGATGTTAATCTACAAAATAAATATGGAGAAACAGCATTAATAGAAGCATGTGGAAAAAGTTATATAGATAATGAAAAAATAATAAAAATTTTATTTGATTATGGTGCTGATGTTAATATACAAAAAAATACAAAAAATATAGAAAAAAAGAATTAATAGGAAAATGAAAATAATAAAAATTTAACCTAATAAGACGTATGTCTAGAATATGTGGTATTAATTAATAGAACAATTACTAATAAATCTTCTCTAGATCTAGAGTATATGTTCCATAAAAAATTATTCAGATATTATACTATTTTCACATGATAAAGTATGATTTAAATATATACTATGATCTTCCCATGTTGTTTCATATATTTTAAATTGATTTGAACATTTCAAATCTTCACAATCTATTTCACTACAAATATTTAGTTTACCATTAATATCTTCAAAAATTTCTGTACAAGAATGATAAAAATCTAAACCCTTATAAGGTGGAATATGGGGAACAATATCTCTATAATGCGTAACTCTCCAATAATCATTCATAATTGTATTTACAAAATATGCATATTTTATATCTCCTATTCGTGGTTGTCCATAATTATATAATGAAATATTAAATCCTTCTTTTTGCAATTCCATTGATAATAATTGAGCAACACTTGCACCATATGAATGTCCTGTCATAGTTATAGAATAAGATGGATATATTTTTTTATAAAATTTTAAATAATTAATTGTTAAATTTTTAACACTCAGTGCGGAATTATAAAATCCTTTATGAACATAACAATTACATTCTGGATAAGTTATATATTCTACTTTTTTAATCTCAAAATCATCTATCCAATTCAATAATGAAGACGAACCTCGTAATGCTATATAAATAGATTTTGTAGATGGTAAAATACCTAAATAACCATGTAAATCAGTTTTAACATCATATATAGTCTCTTTATAAATAAAATCATTAACAGGTCCATTTAATTTCATTGTTTTATATTTTTCTTTAGAACAATATGCTGCTCCACTCAACCAAACTCCATTTATTATATCATCTTTATTATATATATTTCCATAAATAATATTAATGTTTAATAAAAATAATAAAAATAAACTTAACATATATATTTTTATAAGATTAAATTTTTATATAAGTAATTATATAAAAATTTAAATTATTTTAACCTAGTTCTACATAAAGGACAACAATTATATCTTTCCATAGTTTTCATCATACAATATGAATGAAAGAAATGACCACATCTTGTTATTGTTAAATTTACTAAATTCATTTTTTTTAAACAAATTGCACAATTATCTTTTATTTTTTCAGGTAGTCTATCTTCAGTAATTTCTTCACATAAAGGAGTTTCAAATAAATCATCCTCATTATCATATACTAACGGATGTATAGAAGAATAATTATCATTACCTGATACTAAATCAAGTACAGAATCATCATTACCTGATACTAAATCAGGTACAGAATCATCATCGTCAGTATTATCTTGATTATCTTGATTATCTTGATTAACTTGATTATCTTGATTATCTCGATTATCTTGATTATCTCGATTAACTTGATTATCAATCAAATCATTAATTCGTATGAATAAATTGTCATAATTTTGATCTTCATGATAATCATTAATATATCCTCTGATAATATTAATATTATTTTGATTAGTATCTAAAAAATTATTTAGAATAAGTCCAATATGATCTATATTATTTATTAGATAATACATTGTATTGTTATTAAAATTGATATGATGATTTATATGATTTGAAATATAATCATTCGTAATATTATTATTAATATTGTTATTGATAATATTATTATTATTAATAATATTATCATTTTGGTAATAAATATTGTTAATGTAAGCCATTTTATTTTTATTATTAATAATAGAAATAAATATTATATTAATACTAAAATCAATTTTTATTAGTAATAAAATAAATTTATACGTTTATCTTAAGTCATATAAACAAATTAGATACAGTTCGTCAGTCAAAATTTAATTTATTAACATACAATATTAGAGTTGTAGAATTTATATTTCTTACTATAATTTGAATAAAATAAATAGTGTAAATAAACTAATATTTAATCATTAATTTTTATACATGAGGAATATTTATTAAATTTCCTTTTGCATGAACTGTATTATAAAATCCAAGTTTATTTAATTTAGTATATAATTTATGTCCATCTACATGATCTTTAGAACAATATATTATAATTGGTATTAATTTATCATTATTATAATTTTTCATACTTTTTTTGAATTCTTCAAAAATAATATCATCAACCCATTTTTTATTATAAGGTAATGAAATTGCATTTTTAATATGAGATTTTTCATAATATTCTTTTAGACGTGCATCTACAACTATTGATTTTTTCATATGTTTTAATACAAAATTATTATCAACCTCGCATAAAATTTGTTGTGTAAATAAATCTGTATTCCATTTTAAATTTTTATTATCCCAGTAAATAAAATGAAAATGTCTACTATAGACTACATCATCATCATTTATATATAATTGAGGGCAATCTAAATATATAGAACAATTCCCATTAGAATTAGTATGACAAACACCATTATTTAATAATTTTCCATATGCTTTAAGTCGATGTTGAATACTCTTTGTAAAATCTCTTTCTTCAGCTGCAAAATAAAATATAGTTTTATCAGGTTTTAATCCAGATAAAACTATTTTAACAGATTCTTTTCTATGATAACATTTATTATCTTTAGGTAATTGTTTTTCTGCAAAATGTTGTATTTCTGCTTTATATATACCATTTTTTATGGGTTTACTGTGACATGTAATACATGGTTTTAACATTCTATATATTATATATTAGATAAAAATAATAAAGGAATATATTAATATTAATTTATATTTCTTTTATAGAAATATTAGAAGAAATTATCTATATTGTCATTATGAAATTCACCTCTAAGAATTGCTTTTTTAGAACTTTTTGTTGGAAAATGTTCACTAGAACTTTTAGATTTTTTATTATATAGCGGTTTAAATAAACCTTTACATTCTTTAGTAATTGTAGGAAGTTCATATGAACTAGGATTATTACTTAACATTAATTCATATAAAGAAGGTAATTTATGAAAAGCATTTTTTTTTATTGTTTGAATATTATTATTTGATAAATTAATTATTTCTACATTTTTTAATTTATAGAATGCATCTCCTTCAATTATTGATATATTATTTGAAGAAATGTCTATAATCTTTATTTCTTCTAAATTAGTAAAAGTTTTACTTTTTATTTTATCTATATCACATCCAATTATTTTTATATATTTTAATTTAGATAAACTATTAAATGAATCTATTGAGATACTCTTAATTCTTTTGATTCCTTCAATATTTAAAATATTTATATTAGAATTATTAATAGGCATATTTTGCAAAATATTTGAAATATTAGAATAATTTATTCTCAAATCACTATCACAAATTACTATATTATTTTCATTTTTAATATTTGGACATAATGCTAATATTATATCTGGATTTAATTCAAGATTTATCACATAGTATTCTATATATATTCTAGTATTATTTCGATTTAGATATATATTAATAGCTTCATATTCAGAATAAAAAAAGTATGATGAATGTATATGTCTTATTATATTAATAAATTTTTCTCTATCATTTATTTCAAATTCAATAACAATTTCATGTCTTTTTATAATATGTTCATCATTTTCACTAAAAGAATTACCTATAACAAATTCTTTAATGTTTTGAATAATTAATAATATCATTCTAAGTGTATAAATATTTTTATACATACTTTTTGAAATTTCATTACAGTAAATTGTATTAGAATTATTTTTAAAATTAGTGTTACTTAATATACTTATTCTATTATTATCACTAAGAATATCTAAATCATTAATATTTTTAAATTCTATATCAATAAAATTAAAGCGTTTTAAAATAAATTTAGCATACAAATCAGATTCAATAATATAGTCAATATAAGTAATATCAAAAGTTTTTCTAAATTTTATGTCCATATAAAGTCTATTTTTTTTTATTAAACAAAGTTTATATAATATATCATTTATTTTTCGAGGACGATATAAATGTTGTTTTAATCCTTTAAAAATTATATTAGCTGAAATATTTTCTAATTTATCTACCATATATTATAATATTAGATAAAATATATAATTATTAATTAAATATAATTCTATATTTATATTCAATGTTATAAACTTAAGATTTTTATCAATAATACGGATAAAATAATTTATAAAAAATATTTTATTGTTAATTTATATTTATTTAAATAATACTAAAACCATCAAATTCAATTTTTATAAAAAATTATTGATAATAAAAACTTAAATATTTATTAAGTTTTATAAATTATTATTAAAATACATTTTAATTTAATATTGAATCTTAAAATTATTTAATTATTAACTATTGATTTAATATTCCAATAATTAAATATTATTACGTAATAATACTTAAATCCTTAAGTTTACAGCATTGATTTGTATTATAAAAAAGAAATGACAATATCTCTTATATAACTTCTTCAAACCAAATTTTATTATCATCATTTAATAAATATTTATACCTAAAATATATTTCTAAATCTTTACATATAAAATCTATACCTTTTTTAGGTTTTAAGTCATACAAACCAACTATTTTACGCATGTTCATTAATTTATTTATTTGGAAAGTAGAACATGTTCTACCAGTAATTATAGATCTTTTTGATTTTTGTTTATTTTTATCAATAAAATTATTTTCTAATGATTTATCAACTATTTTAAATTTTTTAATATTTTTTTTCTTATCAAAATCGATCATACCATAAATAATGTTATATTCTTTTTTTTCAATATTTTTTTTAATAATATTTTTATATGATTTTATTTTAATAAATAATTCTTTAGAACAATTTACAAAATTTATATTTTTATAGTTTAAATTTTTAATATTTTTATTTTTATTTATATGATCTAATATATAATATTCATTATTAATGATAAATCCAACAAATAATTTATTTTTAATTTTAGTTTTATCAAATAATATTTCAGAATAATAATTTATTAATTCATCTTTCAATTCTAAATAATTTATAAAGTTAGTAATATTAGTATCTATATCATTTATTAAATATTTTTTTAATAAATAAGTTATAATAATAATTAATTCTTCTTTATTAAGTTTATCTAATAATAATCCAATAATTGCAAAAATATATTTATTTAATTTATCTCCTTTTCCTATATTGGAAATTTCAATATGTGAATTATATATATTTGAAAAATTTTTAAATAAACTATCTATTAATTTATTTACATTAATAGAATTATTTATTTCATTATTTGTATTTCCTGAATAGTCTAATTCAATTTTTTCTAGATCAACTGATTCACTTTTTATATTAGACGGATACATCCTATATATTAGAGGTATTTCATCTCTTTCTAAATCAAATGGTTGAAATATATAATAGTCTCCTCTATATATTATATAACCTTTTCTACTAAATTTATCATATATTATTTCATTTTTATTTTCAACTAATTCTTCTAAAGCAGTATAAATAAATATTTTATCAATATTTGGATTATTATCTAATATTTTTTGTTCAATTATATTTAAACTAAATACAATATTTTCTTTAAACATATTTTTAATTTGTTTTTTAATTTTTTCAATATCTGAATATGCAAATCGAATATTATATGTATCTGTATTTATAGGATATTTTATATTTGGATTAGGTGTCCAATTACAGTTATACTTACAATTTTCTTTATAATCACATATAGTACTATATGGTTTATCAGCAATAGCTAAATCTAATATTTCACCACTTGATGTAATTTGTTTTACTTTTTTATTAGTATCTATATTATTTGATTCACTAAAAAATACACAATCTACAGCAGATTCTTTCATTATTCTACCTATATTTTTTATAATAATATCTTTATTTTCAGCTATTCTATAATTTTTTAAATCAACTGATTCCCTATTATGTAATTTATTTTTTTTATCATCTATTATAGATGCATATTGATATATTTCTACATTTTGTTCTTCTGGTAATAAATCTTTATGTGATAAATTTCTAATTGCTCTTCCTATAATTTGTTCATGACGTGATAAATTATACCATGGTTCAAGTATATGTACTTGTCTAATTCTTTTAAAATCTAATCCTTCACTTACTGTTCTAGTACCAATAAATACTTTTATTTCTTCGCCATATTTATTTTTTTCACTTGAAAATTTTTTTAGAGCTTCTTCTTTTTGTATTTTTACAATATCCATAGCATCACTTCCAAAATATAATATATATTTGGCAAATTTATATATATGATAGTTTTTAGATTTTTCATTATGATTTTCATGTTTTTGTTCTTTTCCACATAAATAACATATCAGATTTCGTTTTCCTCCTTTTTTAGGATAATCTAATAATTGATATTCTTCTCCTTGTACACATTCCCTCATAAAACCATTCTGTTCAAGTATAAGAGCCAATGCCAAAGTTCCTTGATAAATATATTGAGAATAGATAAATATTAAACCTTTTGATTCTTTAATTGTTTTTAATATATTTGAAAATTTTATTGAATAATTTTCTAAATATTTTTCATCTGCAAATGGAGCTTCATCTGGAGTATCTTTATTTAATATTGCATGAGATTGATACGCATATCGTGTCATTATTTTTTTTGAACCTGGTATTTCCGTAATTGTTCTATAATATCCTCCTCCATGATTATCTGAATCAATATCTATTGAAAGTTTATCAAATGATCCAATCTCATCTAATTTATTTGTGTTAGTATTTAATACTGGGTATGTTATATTTGATATTATTGTTAAATCTTGTAATACACTCATACTTTTTTTATTTTCTTTATTTTCTATATCATTTTCATTATAAGATAAATTTTTATTATCACTATTTATTTTTAATTTTCCTTCTTTTATTTTTTTATTTAAAGTAAATAAATATGTTTTTAACTGTGTTCCTTTCATATTACATAAAATTAATTTAGTAAACTTTATTTTTTTATCTATATCAATTTTTTGACCACTCATATAATATTCAATATTTGGTATAACAGATTGTTTTGGATTTATTCTAAATGGAAAAATAAATGGTTTTTCTGCTCTTATATAAGATATATAACCTTTAAATATATTACGTAATTTTTCATCCGCATTTGGTAACAAACTTCCATCTTTATAATTAAATATTTCATTTTTTTGAATTTTTTCTCTACCATCATTTAAAAGAAGAAGATTGATATAATATATTATTTCATCTGGTCTATCAAACATAGGTGTTGCACTCATTAATATTAACTTAATATTTTTACCATATTTTATTATTGATTCTAAAATAGGTTGTATAGCACGAGGAGTACCTTTTCTTATATCTGTTTTAATATTTTGTATTTCATCTATTATAATAACTCTGTTATCAAATTCACTTGAAATAAATCTTTTTATTTTATCTGTAATATTTTTTTCATGTCCTTCCCATCCACCTGTTTCTTTTATTACATAATTTGCAAATTTACCATATGGAAAAAACTGATAATATGATTTTTTTAATTTTAATATTTCATTTTCTTTTTGCTGTTTTGATAAATATATACTTTCTTCTCCTAATTCATATGATTTACCCGTACATTGTACAATATCTTCAGGATTTGATTTTAAATATTCTTTATTATGGTCATATAATTCTTTTAAAAAATTATCTCTTAAACTCGACAATATTAATATTTTTTTATTAATATTTTTAAGTGTTTTCTTAAAACCTTCTGCAATAGATATTGCGGAACATGTTTTTCCAACACCTGTTCCATGAAATATTAAAATACCATTGTAAGGTGTATCAGGTGAAATATAATTTTTTAAAAAAATTTGATGAGGGTCTAGTGTAAATTCTTTTTTAATAATATGTTTTTTATTCCAATTTTTTTTTCCTTTTATTTCTGTATCTCTAAATTCTTTTTTTAAATATATTTTTTCATTAAAATCTATATCAGTTATATCTGGATAAAACATAAATGAATTATTTTTATTCATTACTATATTTTATATAGAAAAAAAATAAATAAATTAATTAATAATTTTTACTTAAAGTAATATTAATTAATTATTATTAATAGAAATGGATAATAAAAATCCTTTATTAGATAATCTTGATAATACTATTTTAGATAAAATTTTTTGTTTAAATTGTGGAAAAATAGGACATATGTCAAAAAAATGTTTATGTCCAATAATAAGTATAGGTATTATCTGCATTAAATTTAATATTGATTTTATAGATTTAAATATTATTATTGGATATTCTAAAAAAATACAAAATAATTATTTATTTAGTATTGATGAAATAAATAAATTAAAAAAAATAAAAAAAAAAATAGATTTAATTAATTTAGATAATTATGATAATTTAATTGAATATTTACTAATTAGACGTAGAAATAGTTTAAATTATGTTGAATTTATTAGAGGTAAATATGATATTAATAATTTAGATTATATTGAAAAAAGTATAAATTTTATAACAAATACTGAAAAAGAAAATATTAAAAATAATGACTTTAATACTTTATGGAAAGATCTATGGGGAAATAATAATAATAATAATGAATATAAAGAATCAATGGAAAAATTTAATTTATTAAAATCTGGATATAATGTTAAAAAGAATGATATAAATTTATTTATAAATTTAGATATTTTGATAAATGATTCTATTTATAATTTTACCGAACCTGAATGGGGATTTCCAAAAGGTAGAAGAAATTCAAAAGAAAAAAATATAGATTGTGCTAAAAGAGAATTTGAAGAAGAAACTACTATTGAAAGTAATGATATAAATATTATTAATATTACTCCAGTTGAAGAAGTATTTATTGCATCTAATAATTTAAAATATAAACATATATATTATATTTCTCAAATAAAAAATAAAAATATAGAATTAAAAGTTGATAATAATAATATTAATCAAAAAATGGAAATTGGTGATATTCGATGGTTTAAATTTAATGATAGTTTAAAAATAATTAGAGATTATAATATTGAAAAAAAAAATATATTATATAATTTACATATAAATATTAAATATTTAATTAAAAATTTTAAAATTTTATTAGATAATTATTTAGAAAATAATTAAATTTTTATTTTATAAAAAGAAATTAAATCTAATAGATCTTTAGAATCTCTCTCTCAGCAAGTTCTCTTGGAAAATTATGTCCACATGGGCAAAATTTTTCTCCATTACAGAGCATCTCGTGATAAATCTCATCTGAGCGAGCATCAATTTTTTCTTCTAACTCGTCCCAAATTTCTTGTAAAACTATTTCGAAATTAAAATTTTCAGCTTCAGACTCTTGAAAATAAAAATTCTTAGGAGTTGATTCAAACCTATTTTTTTTTTTAGTTTTTCTCCTTTCCTTTGTTAAGGAATCCTTCCTATATTTCTTTTCAAGGTCAATGTATTCTCTATTGTAACGGTTCGACCCGGCAAAGCGAAATTTGACAGATTTTGTCTTTTCGTCGTATCTTGATTCTTTCTTTCCTCGAGAAGACTTTTGTCTCTCACTTCTGAGAGAATGTTCGAATTCTTCAAAGTCATCATTGTTAGATGTCTTTTCATTCACTTTTGATTTTAATAATCTATTCGGAATCATTCCAAAAATAGAATCTTGAAATTCAGTCATTTTAGATTTTAGAAAAAAAGTTAACTTTAATCGAGTACTAGCGTTTAATATATTATTCTTTACAAAATTAAAAAATAATATAATATAACCATCAATTTTTATTAAAAATATTTTATATAATAGTATTTTAAATTATTTAATATATAATTTATAGGTATGTATATAGCATGTATATAATAATTATATTTATTATACTTTTTATTTTAATAATAATTAATTATAATATAGAAAAATTTGAAAATATTGTTTCTATCAATCAATATAAAGATATTATTAGTAGTAATAATGAAAAAAAAATATTCAAATTAGGATTAAGTAAAGATATTAAATTAGAAACTGAAAATTGTTATGATAATTGTGATGAACAAAATTGTATTAAATTAGATGAAAAAAAAAAAATATTAGAAAAATGTTTGAAATGCAATTCTCAAAAAAAAAAATGTTTTAAAAAAAGTATAATTGGTGGAAATTGTGAAGATTGTTTAATGAATGAGGATAAAATAAATTGTTATAATATAAATAATTTTGGATGTTTAAATAACAACGATATTAATAATAATAATGGAATTAATCCATATTATTTTCAAATTAATGATAATAATATAAATTCTCATTTTGATAAAAAATGTGTTTTTTGTTGGAATATAATAGATAATTTATAATTTAGAACTGTAGACATGTTGATCAAATTATATTTTTAACAATCAAAATTTGACCAAAATGTCTCCAGGCCTACATTATGTGTAATATTCACAATTTATAAAAAAAATTATTTAACCAATAAATTATTGATTAAATAAATATTTTATTAAAAATATTTAAGACATTGAATAATACATTGTTCTATTTATAATTATAATAAATTACTTAAAATTACTTTCTTTATAATATAATATAGAATGAAATTTAAATTGATATATAATGAATTAATAAAAAATATTGAAATTGATCATAAAGAAAAAATTGGTATTATACATGAAAAAATTTTAAATAAATGTTCATTAATGATTTATAATATTGAATATTCAGAAATAATTATAAATAATGTATCTTATATTATTGGAACAGATATTGATTTTAATGAAACATTTGAAGAATATTTTAATAAAAATAATATATATGAAAATGATGTTGAAAAAATTATTATACATGATCGAAAAAGAGATATAAATGGTAATGTAATAAAAGAAAATTTAGTAATTAATAATTATAATAAATGGTTTCAAATAAATGAAACAGATATTTATATAAATAATTTAAATAATTACACATCATTAAATTCAAATATATCTCCTTTTGCAAATATATTACAAAATATATTAAATATTCCAATACGATATAGTATAAACCATCGGACTAATCAAGATCAAGCTCAAGAACAAGATCAAGAACAAGATCAAGATCAAGAACAAGATCAAGATCAAGAACAAGATCAAGAACAAGAACAAGATCAAGAACAAGAACAAGATCAAGAACAAGAACAAGATCAAGAACAAGAACAAGATCAAGAACAAGAACAAGATCAAGAACAAGAACAAGATCAAGAACAAGAACAAGATCAAGAAC
>Ga0214919_10002377_pt1 | contig 29662 bp, 28 predicted proteins | sample LL1503_MetaG_FD_177994 | JGI IMG/M metagenome (GOLD analysis project Ga0214919, IMG submission 177994) | Freshwater microbial communities from Lake Lanier, Atlanta, Georgia, United States - LL-1503 | ecosystem: Environmental > Aquatic > Freshwater > Lake | place: USA: Georgia | collected... | reverse complement strand
ATTCACGTTTAACGGTATATGATGATGTTTCATTCAATACCAGATTATTTGTTGGTGGGGATGTTTCTTTGAATTCACGTTTAACGGTATATGATGATGTTTCATTCAATACCAGATTATTTGTTGGTGGGGATGTTTCTTTGAATAGTCGTTTAACGGTATATGATGATGTTTCATTCAATACCAGATTATTTGTTGGTGGGGATGTTTCATTGAATTCGCGGTTAACAGTTTACGATGATGTTTCATTCAATACCAGGTTATTTGTTGGTGGAGATGTTTCTTTGAATTCACGTTTGACAGTTTACAATGATGTTTCATTTAATACCAGATTATTTGTTGGTGGAGATGTTTCTTTGAATTCACGTTTAACAGTATATGATGATGTTTCATTCAATACCAGATTATTTGTTGGTGGGGATGTTTCTTTGAATAGTCGTTTGACGGTATATGATGATGTTTCATTGAATACCCGATTATTTGTTGGTGGGGATGTTTCTTTGAATAGTCGTTTGACAGTTTATTCGGATGTTTCTTTGAATACCAGATTATTTGTTGGTGGGGATGTTTCTTTGAATAGTCGTTTGACAGTATATGATGATGTTTCTTTGAATACCAGGTTATTTGTTGGTGGGGATGTTTCTTTGAATTCACGTTTAACAGTATATGATGATGTTTCATTCAATACCAGATTATTTGTTGGTGGGGATGTTTCTTTGAATAGTCGTTTGACAGTTTATGATGATGTTTCATTCAATACCCGATTATTTGTTGGTGGGGATGTTTCTTTGAATTCACGTTTAACAGTATATGATGATGTTTCATTGAATACCCGATTATTTGTTGGTGGGGATGTTTCTTTGAATTCACGTTTAACAGTATATGATGATGTTTCTTTGAATACCAGATTGTTTGTTGGTGGAGATGTTTCTTTAAATAGTCGTTTGACAGTTTATTCGGATGTTTCATTGAATACCAGATTGTTTGTTGGCGGGGATGTTTCTTTGAATAGTCGTTTGACAGTTTATGATGATGTTTCATTGAATACCCGATTATTTGTTGGTGGGGATGTTTCTTTGAATAGTCGTTTGACAGTTTATTCGGATGTTTGTTTAAATTCTAGACTATTTATTGGAAGTGATACTGTTATAAGTAAACGTTTAATAGTTTATAATGATGTATCTTTTAATGGTAATATTGTTATTGGTGGTTTTACAAAAATTATAGGAAATTTACAAGTGCAAAATTATAATAATCAAAATATAATAAATACCCAAACTACAAATTATACATTTATTGTTGCCGAAGATGCATCATTTAATGGTAGATTATCAGTTTATGATGATGTTTCATTGAATACCAGATTATTTGTTGGTGGAGATGTTTCTTTGAATAGTCGTTTGACAGTTTACGATGATGTTTCTTTAAATACCAGATTGTTTGTTGGTGGTGATGTTTCTTTGAATTCACGTTTAACAGTATATAGCGATGTTTCATTCAATACCAGATTATTTGTTGGTGGGGATGTTTCTTTGAATTCACGTTTAACAGTATATAGCGATGTTTCTTTGAATAGCTATTTATTTGTTGGAGATGATGCTTCTTTTAATAATCGTATTTATGTTAATAATGATTCTACTATTTCGGGAAATTTATTTATAACTACTAATAATTCAAATAATGGGGGTGTAATAACTTGTTCTAATATAGTAATATTAAATTATACAGAAATAAGTGGAAATTTGTTAGTTCAACAAAATTTAACTACATCTAATATTTTGGTTACTACATATGGAATTACTGTAGAAAATGGAGATTTAAGTATTTATAATGGTAATATAGATATGTTGAATACAGAAAATTTTATTAATCAGTTTTAGAATTTGTATTTTTGAATTAAATGTTAAAAAATACAAAAAAATGTAAACTATCTATATATATTTTAATGAGTATTTGGTTATCGGATTCAACTGCTAACAGAATAAATAAAACATATTTCAAAGGATTTGTAGATATAAGTGATGGAAATGTATTTGTAAGAAACGGAGATATTTCATTAAATGGTCGCTTTTTTTCTAATGGAGATGTATCTATAAATCAACGTTTATTTGTTTCTGGAGATGTATCCCTCAATGGAAACGTTTATATAGTAAATAATACAGTATTGAATGGAGATGTTTCTTTTAATAAACGTTTATTTGTTGGTGGTGATGTTTCTTTTAATAAACGTTTATATGTTGGTTATGATAGTTCTATTAATGGTAATTTAACAGTAACATTAAATGTAACAGCACAATCATTCAATGCTACTTCGGATTATAGAATTAAAGATTTTACAAAAGAATTAAATACAAATCATATTGTTGATAATATTCGTCCAATTGAATATGTTAATACAATTTTGAATAAAAAAGATCTCGGTATATTAGCCCATGAATTACAAGAATTTTATCCATTTTTAGTTACCGGTGAAAAAGACGGAAAAGAATTACAAACTGTAAATTATAATGGAATTATTGCTTTATTGGTAAATGAAGTTAAAAATCTAAAAAATGAATTTAAAATAATGAAAAATGAATTAGAAATTCTAAAAAATATATAAATTTTATTTTCAATTATTCAAAATAAAATTATGCTTTTATTTTACAATTACAAATATAACGCAACGTTTTTATACTATTTAATTTACAAACACAACCATTCTTTTTCCACGATGTATGTTTTTTTTGCTTCCAATTTAAAGGTTCAGGTGTAGGTGTAAAATAAACACTTGACAATGGAATACGATTTAATCTATTATTTGTATTTTTACATTCATTTGTAGTAGGACAATTTGTTGGATTTTTTTCTATATCAAAAATTATTACTTCTCCAGCTGGTTTTATTAAATTATATGTTATACTAGTATTTATTATTGTATTTTGCAAAACATATTCTTTATAATTTAAGTATGTACTTGGATTAAAAACAGGAGGTTGATTTTTACTTGCATCTAAAGACAATTGTGTTGATACTTTCAAATATTTTAAATAATCACTTTGAGACATTTACAAAAAGCGAATATATACAATATTATGATAATAAATTATTATAAAATTTATTATTTTGATGAATTTTGTTTGTATAATTGCTCGCATAATAACGAAAAAGACCAATTTTGGTTGTTTAAATCTATTATATCACCTCTATCTGTAACTAGTTTTATTGACATTCTATGAATATTTACTGGACCAAAATAAACCCTTTCTTGGTTTTGTAATGTACCACCAAATTCAATATAATTTGATCCATTTTGTAATCCATTTACTTTCATAGGTATAATACCAAATATATCTTGAACGAATGGTCCTACTCCAAATTTTTTACTACTTATTCCTTTAGTTAAATTTGAAGAAGTAGAATTTTTTGTATTTGCTACTTGTGTTATAGAATATATTTGATTTTGTGTTAATTTTGAATAATCTGTTGTTGTTGTTGAATTATTATATGTTAATTGTTTTGTTATAGGATCACATACAAAATTAGTTCTATTTGCATATGATGGTAATGGTATATTTTTATCGGTAGAAGTTATTGTTATTAATCCATCATTTATATGATTCTGTGTAAAATCATCTATGCATAATAAAAAATAATTAAATAAATTTGTAGACACACCAGTATCTCCTATAATTTGACTTGTATTATCTAGTTGTAAATATTTTGATAAATTATATTCTGAATAATCTCGAAAACCTAATATCCAACCTATTGTAGTATCCCAAGATGTATTTCTTACACTACTTGCTCCTACATAACATTCAATAAAACTAATAGTATCGTAAAATACTATATTATAATTTTTAGAATTATAAATTACATTAATATTTGATACAAATTCAACATATATTGAATTATTTTTAACGATTTCTTTGAAATAACTACCATATGCATTATAATAATTATTAAAATCAAGTGTTTGAGAAAGTAAACTATTTAATGTATTTATTAAAACAGTTCTAGAGTAAATTATTTTTTTTCCAGTTTCATCATATATTGGAACTTTTATTTGTATATTATTAGAAACGGTTCCATCTTCATATGCTACAAATGTTAGTATATTATTAATATTATCTACAAAATCCATTATAAACGTATCTATTGGTTTATATCCTTTTATTGTTACTGTATTTAGTATCAGGTCAGTAGTTAAATAAGAATAATTATATTTTGTATTTATTAATGGATAAGAATCACTTATGTCTATAAATAAATTTTTTTCCCAAGAATTAATAATGTTTTTATCGTCGATAAAACTTATAGCATAATCTTTATTTTTTAATTGTTTTTTTACATATATATTTAAAGTACTATCTACTGTTGTTTGTGAATTATTATTATTCAGCGATAAATTTATTTTAGATCCAGAAAAAATATTTTCATTATTTATATCTAAAAAATTATTTATTAATGAATTTATATTTTGTTGTAATTGATTCGGTGAATTACATGATATTTGATTCCCTGTATTGTTTATAATATTATAACTAATATCGTTTTCATTTCCAAAAGTATTTATTGTATTTGGAAAACGAGGATATAATGTTAATATTTTTTCATTGGGTTTTATTGTATATGAAGATAATAATGAACTATTTGATAGTAAATCTGTTAAAGAAGAATAAGTTTTATTATAAATTACATTTATACTGAAATCTTGAGTGTTTTCTATTGTTATAGATTTTTGTACCATTGTATATTTTTTTCCAGTAAATTCTGTAGTAATATTATCTCTCATATTAATTGTATCAGCAGAAAGAGTTAATTGTCCGGTAAGATTATATCCTGATGTATTGTCTTTATTTACATAAATAGAAGTACCTTTTAAATATGATACATTATTATTAGGTAATATAAAACCATTATTTATATTAAAAATCGTATCACTTGTTATTTTATAATTTCCTTCTTCATCTGTAAAATATGTATCTGACGGTTTTACATAAGATTCGCTATAAATATTATAATTCCTAGAACTAGTATAAAGTCTAGGAGTTATTACATTAGTTCTATTAATTATTATATTTCTACTATCTGTATAAAAGGTATTTGAAATTATATTGAAACTATTATCATTTAAAGATATGTTATTTACAAATAATTTTGATGATTCTATATTTATATTGTTTTGAACTATTTGAAAACTACTATCATTAACAAATATATTTTTTCCTGTTATATTCCAACTATTATCGTATCTTATTGAAAACCCATTTCCATTTACTTTCCAATTATTACAAGATACATCTAATGAATTTCCAGATATATCTAATCTTGAATTAATGTCATAATTTTTTACACAAAATGATTCTGAAGAATATAATAAATCTTTTTCAATATTATTTAATGATGGAAAATTTGTTACAAAGTTAGAATTATTTACATTACTTGAAATTATAAAGTCTCCTATTATGCTAATATTTCTTATTAAATCTTGGGAAAATTTTATTGTTGTTTTAATATTTATATTGTCATTGTTTGAAGAAAAATTTATAATTCCTTCATTTAAACTTTCGTTTAAATAACTATAATTTTGATAATTATACAAACTGTTATTATATGTTATATTATTACCAATTATGGTAATATTATCATTGTTTATTATTATTGAATTAGAATTTATAGAAAAATTATATATATATGGATCAAAATTATAATACGTAACATAAAAAAATAGATTATTATTATTATTTGTTATTTTTAATCCATTACCAACATTTACTGAAAGATTATAAAAATTTAATGTATTATATAATGTAGAATATATATTATTAATACCTGTAGTATTATTTATTATTAATTGGTTAACTATTGTTGTATTTGAAATTATATTTTTTGTTATTGCTGTGTATATTCTATTATTTAATGAAAAATCAATTACATTTAAATTCCATTGAGAATTATATTTAATATTTATTATACCATTACTTATATCAAAATTATTACTATTATTTATTTTTAAAGAGTTTCCTGATAGTTCTATAATATCATTTATCGTATTAAGGTTATTCAATGTAAAATTGTTATTGATAATATTCCATGATGTATCATTTGCTATAAATAAATTACCACTTATATCCCAATTATTATTATCAAGTTTAAAATTGTTACTTTTTATTTTCCATGAATTTGCATTTATTGTTATAGGGTTGGTCATAGTTGTTATTTGATAACTATTATTATCAAAATTAATTTTGTTTACTGGTAATATTAATTGATTTCCTTTGTAATTAATATTATTATCATTAATAGAAAAAATACCGTTATTATTTGTAACATTTATACCATCTGAAATTATATTTATTTTTTTATCTGGAATATTGAAAGAATTTGTTTCTATTGTATATGTAGTTTCTGTAACAGTATACATATAATAATTATTGTTTATGATCCAATTATTATTAATATAATTTTTTGAATAGTTTTCATCTTTTTTTGAAATATAAATAGGTCCATATTCAGAAGTTCCAAATATATTTCCGTTATTAGTGAATGATATTTTTACTTCTACTTCATTTAAATCTACTTGAGGCATATTTTCTGACAAAATAATTAAATTATTATTATTAATTTTACCTGTTATTGGAATTGTATCATTAGTTGTTATTGGTCCATTAAAATCATTGCCTATATTTAATACTCTATATAAATAACTATCTGTAAAATCTATTCTATACATTGTTTCATCGAAAATTTTATTTATTTTTAAAAATAAGTTAAAATTATCATTATTATCAATGTAAGAATATGTATATTGAGGTAAAGAATTGTTATTATAAACGTAAATATAATCTGGTGAGCCTTTTAGAAATGGAGTATTTATAGTCGAATTAATTATTCCTTGATTTATTGCATTAGTATATTCATCTATTGTATAAGGTGAATTTGTAGGAGAATTATTTAATATTATTTCTATATCATTTAATGAAGATACAAAATTATTTGTGATACAATTTAATAGTATTTTGGGTTTGTTTGTAATTGTATAAGTATTTGTTTGATTTATAGCTGGAGTTTCAGCTATAATATTATTTATTTCATTTGTTGAAAGGTCAAAATTAAAACAAGATTTTGTTCCAGTCCAAATAAGATTTGTAGAATTTTTTGATTCATCTGGAAATTCAATTCGTATTTTTGAATTTGATAAATTTTGAGTTGTAAAACGATTGGGTTTTATTTTCAGTTGAAAAATTGAATTAGGATAATTTATATTTGTAATATCTGTAATATTTATTCTTTGGAAATATGATTCTTTTGATAAATAATTGGATTTTAATATTTGGTTATTTAAATCATTAAATATTTCATTTCTACTATAATCTTTGTCTATTTGTAAACTAAGTGTTATATTGAAACTTATATCAATAGCACTTTTGATATTGTAACTATTTATTTGTTTTGTATTTGGGTCTATATTTTCTATGTATTTTATAATTGTAAAGTAATTATTACTACTATTTATTGTAAAAGATGGATTGATATCATTTTGAGAAGGATTGGTTGTATTATAAAATGGAAATATTGATGAATTTAAAATATTAAAATCATAAATTTGGCTATTAAATCCCAAAAATGCCGGTATACTAATATTTCTACTTAAATCGTTTGTATTGGGTGTTGTAAATTTTTCAAATTTTAAATAATAACTATTTTCATTATATTGTTTTTTTATATCAATATTTAATGTTGTTAATGAGGTATTGGAATTATATGTTAAACTTGTATTTCCAAAACTTACATCTGAATAAATTGTTTTACTTTTATTTGTGATACTATCATTAAGAGTTGTTACTAACTCTTGAGGTGAATAATTACCTGGTAAAATATCAAATTTCATAAATTGATTTGAATTATTTAATATTCCTGGTGTGTTCCCTTTCAAATAAAAAAAATTACTTCCATAGCTTTTATTTATTGTATACCAAGTATAAGGTATTTGGACTGAATATAATTTTAATGAAACAACATCTTTTAATGGTGTTGACAAATTGAAATTGAATTCAGTAGATAATGTTGTTTTATCATCTCTATATTGAGAATCTATACTTATTATTCTTTTTATGGTTTGATTTAAAAGTGGATTTAACTTATCAGGTGCATAATCTAACGGTTTTATAAATGATATATTTTTATCATTTTGATCTTGGATAGTTTTTTTTATATTATTTATAGTATTTATATCTGTATCTTGTATTTCATTTGTTATTGTTGTTTTAGTATTTGTTGAATTTGGATTACTTGATGTTGTTTGTTGAGTTGTAGTTACTGGGTTATTAGTAAACCCTTCGACAGTATTATTATCAATTATATTATCAAAAATATTATTATATTCTTCATTTTCTTCTTCTATTTCAAAAAAATGTTTATAAATATCTGTGAAAAAATTTGCTAATTTATCTCCCGAATCATTTTGTATATTATTGTATTTCTTTATCATAAAAATGATTTTTGCTTCAAGTTCTCTATCTGTTGGATTGTTTAAATCTAATAAATTATATAATTCTTCATCTGAATATGTTGAAACATCATATATATTTTCTATTTTTTTATTACTCATTTATTATAAGATTATACAAAATAAAAAATATATTTATATGTTTTTATTTTGTATTACTAATACGAGTCTTAAACATTTCTCTAATAAATTGTACTAAATCTAGTTTTTTACTACATCTATAAAGCATATCCACAGGAAATGATTTTAATCCTTGTCCTCTTTTCATATGTTTATTTCCCGTAAAACATAATATATCAAAAACTTTCATAATTCTATTTTCTTCTTCTGTCATTTCACTTCTATCAATTCTATTTTTTCCTGTATAAACATAACGGTTATAATTTCCTTCATCATAAATTGTAAATTTATTTACAATCGGGTGATTTCTTATCATTCCTATTCCTAATATTTTATTTTCATCGTTATTCATTTCTAATATAAAAACAATACTATCTTTTGGAATAGATATTGATATTGGATCTGGAGAACAATACACACATCCTATTTCAGGATGTTTTTTTCTATAGTTTTGATTTTCATTCCATGTGCTATTATTGAATCTTGATGTTAATAAAAAGTGGCGAAACTCTTTTTTGAATTCTAATACATATTTTTTGAAAATATTTTTATAGTATTTTTGTTTGATTTTTTCGTTTATTTCATTTGTTGCATTGGTTGTATTAATTTCATTAGTATTGTTACTATTATTTTCATTCATTTTTATTATAATAAAATAAAAATTTTCAATTTCAATTTTTTTGGGAAATAATAAATATGAATTACATTCTAAATTTTCGAATTACAATAAAATTTATAATCATGGTTTAGATGAAACAAATAATAATTATAAATTTATTATATTGTATCATTAAATTATAGTAGTTTTCATACCATTAAAACTTCCTTGGTCAAAAAAAGAAGGTATAGACCAATACATTTTTATATCGTGTTTTTCAAGAATATAATTCATATAATGATCGTATGCTAATTCATAATTTAAATCGGTTTCTATTATATTTAAATATTTTACTATTCCAGAATAAGAAAAAATAAAACTATCAGTACATCTTGTTTGTTTTTTTCTTATTAAACGATACTCATTTGTTTGATTTGTAAAATCTTCTAAAAAAAAATTATCAAATATCATATATGTATATGGAGTTCCAATATTTATAATATCCCATTTTTCTTCATTATTATTTAAAAATGATACAAAATTATTAAAATTATCCATATTTTTATTAGGAATAACATCACTTTCACAAATTAAAAAATAACCCTCTTTATAATTATTTTTAATGTGTTTTAAAACAGAATAATGGTTGTAAAAAAGAGATATTTCTGCTTTTTTTCTTGAAAAATTTAATACTGATTCTATTGAATTATCTGGTATTTTATCTTTTAAAAATTCTTTGTTGATTGTTGTTTTGTAAGTAGGACAATGGAACTCAATATTATGTATGTTTGTATTTAATTTATTGTTAAATGTATCTATAATATGATTATATCTATCTGGTTCAAAATTAGATGATGTTATTACATATATTTTTTTAATCAATGGAATTATTTTTTCAAATATTGTATTTTGAATATCTTTTGCAATTTCTTCCAAAGTTCTTGATGATTTATTGTTATCATTTGGAAATATATTTTGATTCACCATTTTTAAATATTCATCATTATTATTCATTAATAATTTCATTTTATCAATTGTTATTTGAATAGTTTCATCATTTGTATCTTTTACATTAATAAAACGATTTATATTAAAATAATTATTTACATAATCAGACCCCCAATATACTGGTATATTACCAGCTAAAAATCCATGTGTAATTTTTTCAGTTATATATGTATCATCTTTTGAATTATCCATTGAAATAATAAATTTGTATTTTGAAATAAAATTTTGAAATTCTCTTGTATTGTATCCTTCACTTATACATTGAGTATTATTTTTATAACTTCCAGCATAATCTATTTTAAAATGTTTTTCAAGTTTATCGAAAAATAAATTTCTATCTATTGCCTCTGGATTTGAAACAATGACACAAATATCTTTCTCGGGAACTTCTGTTATTTTTATAGGGTTCTCTAATCTATCGATAAAATTATTACAATATATATATGAAATAAAGAGAGGAACATTTACCACATTTTTATGATTTCGTTCTCCGCATAATACACAGCTATACATTGATAATGTTTCTATACGTTTTTTAGAACAAAAATTATCAACACGTTGGTTTGATTCTCCAGAAAAACAAAATGTATATTTCCATTGTTTATATTTTAAATATGTTTTTGAACTAAATACACTTTCTAATAATATTTCACTATCATCTACAGAACCTACTTTACATTCTTCGTTAAAAACTTTACTTAGTAAATTTAAAAAAAAATCTATATTATTTGGATCTTTTTTTTCTAAAAATCCAGTCCAAAATCCATAAACAAATACTTTCATAAATATTATAATATAAAAATATTTTTTATGTTTATTTATAAATAAACATAAAAAATATAAATGGAAGATAACTGTGTAGTTTTAGTTTCAAATTTTTCTTATTTTGATAAAACTTTCAAAACTATTCAAGAATTACGAAGTATAGGTAATTATAATGATAGTATTGTTTTGATTACAGATAATAATTCTATTTTAGAATTTAATAATAATTCATTGTTTTACAATTTTATTAAAAAATTTTTTGTAACTTTGAAAATATTTGAAAATATTGATTTAACAAATATTTTGGATAAAATTAAAAAAAAACCCTTTAAACAAAGTATTGATGGTAGAGAACTTACAAAAACATTTCAATGGCATAAAATTCATTTATTTGATATTTATTTTAAACAGTGGAAAAATATTTTTTATATGGATTCTGGTATGAATATTTATAAACCTATTGATCCATTTTGGGATATTTTGAGAGAATACGGTCATGATGTATTATTAGCACATTCTGATACATATCCACAATTTAAAAATAATTATAAAGATCAATTTGATTTTGAATCGTATCCTGTAGTTTATAAAGAATTAGAGAATTTAATTGATTTAACTTGTGATAATTTTCAAACAACAATGTTGTTATTTAAAAGTAATATTATTGAGAAAAATACTAAGAATGATTTGATTTATCTTTCAAATAAATTCCATATTTCTAAAACTAACGAACAAGGAATAATGAATATATATTTTAATGGAATTAATAAAATATGGAAACCTTTACCTATTTTTTGGAAAGAAAGTTTTACTTATGATTTTTGGAATAGAGATAATTATAATCCAAATGATTATATTATGACAAAATATACAAGATAATATTTTGGTTTACATATTTTTAATTTTCAATAAATAAATCTATTACATTTTTGGTATATGAAATAATAGAAATATAAGAATAAACTTTTTGGAATAATTTTTTACAATTTATTATAATTTATATTAATTTATTGTTTTATTATTTTAAATTATTTATCAATAAAGATTTTTTTGAATTTTTCCATAACTTTTTCTGGTGTATATTCTTTGTATGCATTCCAATCTTTTATTTTTGCTTCTTCTCTATCAAAATTCAATAATAAATTTTTTAAAGTATTTTCATTATAATATATACCTTTATCACCTAGTAATTTACAATGTGCATTTAAACAAGCATTTGTATAAAATACTGGTTTATTTTTTATAGAAAATTCTGCAATAGCTAATCCAAATGATTCACCCATTTCACGCGCCCATAACATTGCATCACAAGTGTTTATAAATTTTACCTTTTCAGTTAAATCTGCTATTAATGGAATATGTATAATATTTGGTAAATCAGGACAAAATTTATTTGTATTTAAAAAAAGAAAATATATATCTGGATTGTTTATTGCTATTTCATATACTATATTTTTTACATATTGAATGTTGAATTGACATTTTCCACCATGTCTTCCAAATACTTTTGCATTTTCTGGTATATTTAATTCTTTACGTATATCTTCTTTATTTTCAGGTAAATAAACCATATGAGGAACTACTGGGTATTTTAAATCTTCATTTCCATCTATGTAATCTGAAATACAAGCATAAACATCTCCGTGTGGTTCATTAGTATTGAATACACAATGCACTACTGTTTTTATAAATTTGCTTATTTGTCCTTCATTATTACCACCTTTTATTATGTATAATATATCGCAATTATTTTTTAATAAAATATCATCTACTTTCGACCATTCATCTACTCCAAATACTTCAAATTCTTTTTTGAATTTATTAACAACTTTTTCTTCTGTTTCTTTTCTAGTACTATTATACATTATTATTGATTCATTATTCAATATGCATTTATTGAATAATGCATAATCATATGTTGCAACAGTTGTTCCACATTCACATAAACAATTATCCCAAAATGCTATTTTTACCATTATAATAATATTATTAATATTTAATTTTTATATTAAAATTAAATATTAATAATATAAAATATATTATATATAAAACATATATATGATATATTTTACTAATAACACAGGTGGTGGACTTGGAAATTATATTCAACAAATAATAAGTATTATTTCTTTTTCTATGAAAAATAATATAGAATTTGTTTATAATCCAATATTAAAAATACATCATATTAATAATAATGAATATATTAAATTAGTTGAAGATTATTTTCAAATTAAAAATAATTTTAAAAATATTAATGATATTCAATATGATGAAATTATAAATATAGATGATACATTTTCTTTGTCGATGATAAATGATTATAATTATACAGATAAAAATATATTATTTTACATAAATCATGTTTATTTTTTAATAGATCCTGTTTTTAGAGAAAATAAAAAGGATTTATTATTAACCGAAGAATTATGGAATGAAATAAAAACATATGATTATGGAATGAATATTTTGAAGAATATTAAAAAATATATTGATTTACCTTATTATAATAATCAAAAAACAAATATTGCAATTCATATCCGTAGAGGAGATGTAAGTAAATATACAAATACAGATAGATATATTCCATTTGATAATTATTATAATATTATTGAAATTTTAAATTTAAAATATAACAATGCTTGTTTTTTTATCTTTTCTGAAATTACTAATGATAAGGTTGAATTCGATGAATTTATTAAAAATAATATTAATAAAGGTATTGATATTAATTTATTAGCTGATATTGATATATTAACAACATTAGAATACATGATAAAAGCAGATGTTTTTGTAATGAGTAAGAGTTCTTTATCTTATATTGCTGCTCTTTATAATGAAAATAAAGTATTATATATTGATTTTTGGCATACAAAATTGCCTCATTGGGAAACTATTACTATTTAATTTTTATATATTTTATAAATAATGTGAATATTTTATATCATAAATACAAGATACTACTTTACCAAATCCTGATCCATTTCCTATTATTTCATCTGATTTTGACATAATAAAAAAATCTATTATTGTATCTAATAAATTTTTTTCATCACCATTTAAAGCTCCAATATGAATTTTTTCATTATCCCAATATAATAATTGGGGAATAAGATTTTTTAATTTTTTAGCTATTGTTTTTGAATCTGAAATTAAAATATAATTATTATTTTCATTATTATAATAATTTATTATATTTAAAATTTTATTATAATTTATTAATAAATCATTTTCATTAATTTTATTATTATCAAATATATATTGATCTCCTGATCTTATATGAATTATTTTATATTTTTCATTTTTATCTAATTTATAAATTTCTTTAAATAAATAATCTATTTTTTCTTTTACAATATTAATTGGTTGTAAAATAGATTTTAAATAATCTTTTATATCATTATCATTTATTTCTCCCCAATTTTCTAATTCACCATTTTTGTTTTTTGTATAAAAACTAACTGTTAGCACTGAAAATGATTCATTTTTTTTAAATAAATTTTCTAATAAAAAATACATTTCATCATATGTGTAATTTTCAAATATTTCATTAATAATTTCGTTTTTATTTTGATTTTTACATTCAATATAATTTGAGCTCATTTCAAAATATGAAAAAAAAGGATGTATATTTTTATCTATAAAAACTTCATAATTATATTTTTTTGCAAATTTTAAAATTGCAATTGTTCCTCTTAAAAAATCAGCTAATCCAGGTAGTATTTGTAATTTATAAGAATTGCATCTTTGTAAATATTTATGGATACATATTTTTTTGATCATTTGTATTTATAAACGTGTATTTTTTATATTATAAATTTCCGATACAATTTCACTAAAACCTGAACCATTAGAAACTATTTCTTCACTTTTTGATAGTGTTATAAAATCTATTATTGTGTCTAATAAACCTTCTTCATTATTTAAATAACCAATATGTGTTTTTTTATTATCCCAATATAATATTCTAGGTAAAAAATTTTTAATATCAAGGGCAAATTCTTTTGAATCAGAAATTAATATATATTTATAATTAGTATCATCGTTTTTTATATAAAATAAAATTTTTAATAAGAGATTTTTAATATAATCATCATAATTATTATATTTTTCATTATTTATTAAATATTTATCTCCTGTTCTTATATGAATTACTTTATATTTTTCTTCTTTGTCTAATTTATAAATATTTTTAAAAACATCTTCTAATTTATCTTTCACGATTTTATTTGGTACTAATAATTTTTTTAATTTATTTTGTATATTTTCTGGTATTTTTCCGTAATTTTCATAAATACCATTTTCATTTTTTGTATAAAAAAGAGATGTTAATATTGAAAAATTTTCATTTTTTTTAAATAATTCTTCTAAATTTTTTTGAAAATTTTGATTATCACCCATTAATTCTATTATATCGTTTGTAGAACCATCATTTATATAATTTTCATCATCTTCAAAAAATGAAAAAAATGGATGTATGTTTTTATCTATAAAAACATTATAATTATATATTTCGGAACATTTATATAATCTTACTGTACCTCTTAAAAAATCACCTAATCCTGGTGGTGTTGTTGATTTAATATTCGGTAAATATTTATGAATACATTTGGGTTTTTTTAGGTCGTTCATAATTATATTTACAAACTAAACTATTTAAGTATATAATACTATAATACTTTAAATATATTTAAATATGATATTTAAATTTGAAAAAGAATGTTTAGGTTTTTTTTCTCAATTCTTTTTTGCTATGAATATTTTTATTTATTGTAAAATAAATAATATAAATTTTGTTATTGATTCTAGTAATTGGTTGTTTTCTTATAAATTAGGTTGGGAGGATTATTTCTTGAATATTGATATTTATGATAAAAATATTATGGATTATATCAAATTTCCAGGTGAAATAATAGAAGAATATCCAATTTATGAATATAAAAAATATTTATGGGATATTTATAAATATAATAATAATACAAAAAATAAAATTAATGAAAAAAAACAATTTTTAAATATTTTAGATAATGAATATGGATCGATATTTATTCGACGTGGTGATAAATTAGTTAAAGAAAGTAAATTAATTGATTCGATATTATACATTCAATTACTTTTACAAAAATATCCTGATTGTAAAAAAATTTTTTTACAAACAGATGATTATACTTGTTATGAAGAACTAAATGAATTTATTCAAATTAATAATTTAAATATAGAATTGTTTACTTTATGTGATAAAAAATCTAGAGGCGTTATTGTTAATAATTATAATGATATTAATAATTTAAAAATTGATAAAAATAAAAAATATATTGAAAAAAATATTAATTATTTAAAGAATACTATTAAGGTTATTGATATGAATCCTAATGATATATATAATCATACATTAGAAATGATTATTGGAATTGATATTGTATTAAATTCAAAATTTTGTATTTTAGATTTTCAATCTAATGTATCTAGATTTATTAAATTAGCTCATAATAATTATGAAAATGTTTTTGATGTTACTGGAATTGAAATTGATTTAAATAAAAAAATGTGTCCTTGTCATTCTGAATCTGTATATGATGATATAAATATGTTTATTAATTCTTAAATACTATATAATATTTTTATTTTAATTTATATTATAAATTTCTGATATTTTTAATAATGATATTGTACCTCTTAAAAAATCACTTAATCTTGGAGATACAAACTGTTTCTTTGATTATTCATAAATATTTATGGATACATTTTTTCTTTGTTTTTTAAAATGTTATTTATAAAATCACTATAAACTTCTAATATTTTTTCATGTCCTAAATCATTATAATGATTTATATCATTGTTTTTTGTTAATTCGGTTATATCATAACCTTTTTTATTTAATTCTTTTATTGGGTTTATAAATGGTATATTATATTTTAAACATATTTTTTCTAATAAAATTACCAAATCGTCTCTTTTACTATTTTTATATGTTGAAATATGAGATACAATTATTATTGGTTTATTTAATTCTTGTTTTATTTTTATTATATCATTTTCTATTTCTTCATCTGATAAATCATTTATTTCTATATCTTTATTTTTTTCATTATTTTTTTCTAAAATATTATGATCTTTTAAAATATGATGTACGTATCTATTATTATATTTATAATATTTTTTACTTGCTATTTCTATTATAAATAATTCTGTTTTTTCAAATTCTTTTTTTATTTCTTCAGAATATTTTATTGGAATATTTGTTATCATTGGTGTTCTAAATATATATTTTGTATAATTGTCTTCTATATTACCATATTTACAATAATTTATTACTTCTAATATTTCTTTTGTATAATGAGGATATGAAATCAATTCTTTTATATTTGTTACATTATATTTTTTGTATAATGATTCTTGTCTACAGGATCCTAATATTGTTATTATCATAATATAAATAATATAAATAATATAAATATTATAAACTTATTATATTATTTATATTATGATAATTGATTATAATGATTTCAAATCTTTTAATATTCCACAAAATATTAAACGCGTTAAAATTGATGTTGGTTTGGGAGAACAAAACGTACATTCTAATAGATGGTTAAAGGAAGAAAATGATCTTTATGTTATTGGTTTTGATCCAAATCCTGATAGTATAAATTCTTGTATTCCTTTTATTCAACAAGAATTATCTAGATCTAATAATAATACTATGCATATTATTCCTGTTGCATTATCTAATGTTGAAAAACCTGTTATAAAAAAATTTTTTAAAATGCAAAAAGATGCTGGAACTTCTAGTTTGTTAGAACCTATAGCTAATCATCTTGGTCCAATCAAAGAAATAATTAATGTTGAATGTTTTTCTTTAGAATATTTTCTTAACTTTTTTCCTTGGGATAGATTTGACTATATTGAATATGTAAAAATAGATGCGCAAGGTGAAGATTTTGAAATTTTAAAAAGTATTGGAAAATATTTGAATAGAATTGTTTATATTACTGCTGAACCTGAGTCTAATGATTATAAAGATTCTGAAGATAATACTGAAATTAATATGGAAATATTTATGTTAGAAAATGGATTTGTTAAAATTAATCATCCAAATGTTAATGATCCAACTTTCATTAATCAAAAATTTTTTCATTTAAAGGATGAAATTTTTATTTGGAATAAATGGTAAATTATAATTTATAATATTCAGGTATTATTGCAACTTCTCGAAATAAATCGCAATTTGAATCTCTTTTATTATATTCTCCATCTTTATGTTCTGTATGAAAATATTCAAGTCCCTCTATTACGTGCACTTCTAAATCAGGATATTTCATAAAGGCTAATAAATTGAAAAATACTACATCACACCCTGAAATAATATTCATTAAATTATTATTATATTGGATATTATCAATTATGTTTTTACTAATAATATAATTTCCAGTATTCAATAATACTTGAAATTTTATGTTTGGAAGATATTGTTTTATATTTGATTTTGTTATAATTTCATTTTCAAATTCTTTATAATTTAAATATGGAGAATTATTATGGTTTATAGATCTTGATGGTGCCATTATTATATTTTTGGGGAATTTTTTATGGTTTAATTCTATATATTTTTTTATTGTTTTGAAATAATTATTGTCTGTAAAATTATCCGAATCTATTAGAGCAATATATTCATTTGATGCATAACTACAGACTTTTAATTTATTTTTAAAAACTCCTATTCTTTCTTCATTTTTATATATTTTAAAATTAGGAGTTGTTTTCAAAATATAATTGTATTTTTCTTTTATTTTTTCATAATCATTTCCATTCTCATCGCTTATAATAATTTCATCAATTAAACCATTTTTTAAATATTCTAAGTAATTATCTAAATTTTTTGATAAAAAATTATCAAAACGATCCATTGTTGTTATACATAATGATATTTTTTGGTTTTCCATTTTACATATTAAATATTAATAAATTTTATATTATATTTTTTTAAAATATAATATAAAAAGGATATTATGTTTTTAAGTATATTATGGAAATTATCGAAAATAAATACAATACACTTTGTCAAGAAATTTCAGATATTAACGAGCATTTACCTACTTTATTTAAATATGCATCTGAATGTGAAAGCGTCATTGAATTAGGTGTTAGGGGGTGTGTTTCTAGTTGGGCTTTTATTTTTGGATTATTAAATAATAATAAAAATAATAAAAAAATATTATTGAATGATATTAATTCATGTAATATTGATGAGTTATTATATCATACTAAAAATTTAGATATTGATGTTAAATACGAATGGAAAAATGATTTGGATTTAGTTATTAATGAAAATGTTGATTTGGTTTTTATTGATACTTGGCATGTTTACGGTCAATTGATTAGAGAACTTAATAAATTTAGTAAGGTAACAAATAAATATATTATTATGCATGATACTGAAGTTGATAAAAATTATGGAGAAACAATACGCGAAGGTAGCAATGCTTATAAACAATCACAAGAATCTGGATATCCAGTTGAAGAAATAAATTGTGGTTTACAAAAAGCAATTGATGAATTTTTAAAAGAAAATAGTGATTGGACTATATTTGAAAAATTTGAAAATAATAATGGGTTAACTATACTTAAAAAAATATTATAATTTATTTAAAATAAATTATATAAAGGGTAAAATTATAATATTTATATAAATGGATAAATGGAATGATTGGTATAAAGATTTAAATAATATGAGTTCTTTTAGGTATGGAAATACAGAAACTTATCAATTAGGTTATGATTTTTTAAAAACTTGTGATAAAATTGAGGATTGGGGCTGTGGTTCTGGTGGATTTAAATTATTTTTTAATGACAATCCAACTAAATATATAGGTATTGACGGTTCTGATACTCCATTCTCAGATTTGAAAAATGATTTAATATTGTATAATTCAAATGTTGATGGTATATTTATGAGACATGTTTTAGAACATAATTACGAATGGAAAAAAATTTTAGAAAATGCTTGTAAATCATTTAATAAAAAAATGTGTTTAATTTTATTTACACCATTTACTAATGAAACAAAAGAAATAGCGCATAACTTAAAACACGGTGTTGATGTTCCTGATATATCTTTTAATAAAAATGATTTAATAGAATTTTTTGAAAAATACAATATTATTTATAATTTATTAACAATTGAAACTAATACTGGTTATAATATCGAACATATATTCTATTTGAATAAATAAATTAAATGGAATATATGTTCTTGTATAATATATGGATAATTTAAATTTAGCATTTTATACATGTTTTTATGGAAGTAATAACAATACATCATTTTGTATTCCAAGTTTACCATCATTCAAATATAATTGTTATTATTTTACAAATAATAAAACAATGCTTGAATATTTGAAAGATACAAAATGGATTGGAATTTATGATAATAAGCCAACAAATGATGATTTAATAGAAAGTTGTATGGTTGGAAAAAATATAAAAGTGTTACCACAAAATTATAATGAATTAAAAGATTATGATTATTTATGTTTTTTAGATAGTAAAGTAAATAATATAAATGAATTATTTATAGAAAAAATAATTATTGAATATTTTGTAAAACAAAATTATGCTTTATTATTACGAGAACATTGGTTTATTCACAATAATGTTTGGAATGAATATAATGAATCAATGAATCAAGAAAGATATAAATTTGAAAGTGAAAAATATAAAAATTATATACAAAAACAAATTAATAATGGTTTTGATGAGGTAACAGAACATCATTGCGCTTGTGGTATTTTAATAAGAAATATGAAACATAAAATAATTAATGAAATAAATGAAACTTGGTATAAACATATTCATGATTGTGGTATTCAAGATCAAATATCTTTCTTTTTTGTAAAACAATTATTTAATAATTATATATATTCTTTTACTGAAAATCCATTTATTTAAATAAACATAATTATATTCTTGTAGTATAAAATATATAATTACAAATTGATTTCAATTCAAAATTGTGCTTTATTTCATTATAATTTTCTAGCATTTCATTATATTTGTCTTCTGTTATTTCATTCAAAATCTGGGGGAGTTTTTCAATTTCTGATATATTAATAGATATGCATATTTTACTATAATCTATTATATCTTTGTAGGGTAACCATTCTATATCATCCCATACATATATTGGTATTGTTCCTAATTTGAATATTTCAAAAAAACGGAAACTTGACCTTCCATAGCCTCTTGGTGCTAATGCGAATTTGGAATTTTTTGTTTCTTTTATATAATATTCTTGTAAGTTCTTTTCTATATCTGTAGACCATCCTTGCTTTATATTGAATTTGAATCCTGGAATATTTGATAGTTTATTTACACAAATATAACGTAAATTATGTGTTAATGTTCCTACGAAAGAACATAATATTTCTTTATTTTTGTATTTTGTTTTTTTTTGGTTTTTTATATTTTCAAGAGTATTGTTATTGTCTTCATAAATTAATGGTATTGGTATATTTCCACTACAAGCACCGTAAATAATAGTATTTTCTGGTAATTTTAACATTGGTCCGTCATCGTGTTGAACTACTGTGAAATATCCTTCATTACATGGATTTTCTAATATGTAAATATCTAGTGAATTCTGCATTGTTTGTTTAATTTCTGGATTATTGAACCATCCTTCTATTTGAAAATTCGTCCATAATGCCGGAATATATAATCTTCCATTTTTATCTTTTGTTTTGTTGTTATTTTTCATATAATTAAAAAAATATTCTTCTAGATAAAATCCACTTTTAAATGGAGGATAAGTTACGGAATTTGATACATAAAATAATCGATTATTTATTAAATTCATAGTATTTTTATATTATGAATTTAATTTTTTATGTTATTATTATTTTTGATAATTATTGAGTTTGAATAATAATTTAAACTTGTAATTATTTTATAGAATATTTTATGGATAATAATATTGTTGATATTTCTTATAATATTGGAGAACTTGTTGAAAATATGTTTATTGATACTAATAATGATTTGGTTATTGAGGATAATAATGAAGATCTGGATAATGTTGTAGGGGATGATAATGATACTGAATCAGTGATGGATATCACTTGGATACAAGAATATGATTCTTTACAATCCATTTCTACTACTCCTCTTCGAGAACTTATGACAAGTATTGGTGCTTATTTTGTCTATATTAATCCAAATGATTATATTGAGAATATTTTATTCGAAACTATTGATTTAGAATTTAATATTGATCTTGATAGTAAGTTCTCTATTATTAGTAAGGAAGCGGTTTTAAAAATTATACAATCTAAAAAAAAGGTTTTGGATTTGAAATATAAATTGGTTGATATTTTGTCTTTTGTTATTGATATTGAACCTGAAAATATACAATCTTTCAATAAAACCGATTTAGATGGTTCGAGAACCTTTTTAAAAAATGTTCCTATTTTCAATGATATCCATATTGATAAATCTATCTTCGTTTTTCATAATATTAATTCACTTTTTTTCTTTTTTAAAGAATATGAAAATCATCTTCGTCGTTTTACTTTGAAATCTATCTTGAAAAAGGATTCTTTTGATACTTTTGATAAAAATAATATTTCTAAGAAGGTTAGAATTGTTGAAAATTTTCGAGAACAATTAAAAGGATCTAAAAATAATAGTACTAAAAAAAATAGGAAAAAATAGTAATTTATATTTTTTTTACTAAAATCCAACATTGACAAACATTTTTTTCTTCATTTGTAACAATATTGTTATTATTTAACTTATCATATCCAGGCCAATTATGTGTAGACCATAATTGTTTAATATAATCTAAATTACCCCATTGTCCTATTTCAATAATTTCAAAATTAGCTGATTTGAATAACATAGCTAAACCCATTGGAGTAAATCCATTATAGTGAATAGGAGTCATATGAGGAATATTAATTGTTGGTACAGAAGTAAATACATAACCACCTGGTTTTACTATTTTATGAATTTGTTTTATAGCTTCAAAAGGATTGTACAAATGTTCTATTGTTTGATTAAATAAAAAAAAATCAAATTCATTTTCAAAAAAATTTGAAATAGTATGTAAATCATAATAAGGATAGGAAACCAAAGTTTTATTTAAAGGATTAATAAATTCTAATTCTGGATCACTATCACATGTATAACCAAGATGGTTAATATTAATATTGTATTTTTTAATCCATTCAATAAAATCTAAAATACACCAATTTCTTGGAAAATCATAATAACCCCAATCATTATTATATTTCTTTACAGGACAAATAGGTAATATTTCATATTTTTTAAAATATGATTCGGGTAATTTAACTTTTTCAATATATATTTTATTTAGTTCAACTTCATTAAACATAATGTAAATATAATCTATATTATTTTTTTATATTTGTTTTGTAATTATTAATACTTTGAAAATGTAAAAAAATATATTGATATTATAGCTTTTTCTATATTATCCTTTTTGTTTTTTGGAGAACTTGTAAAATATTTTGTTTTGTTTCTTCCGGTAATTTTCTTTCGCTTGGTTTAGATAATATTATTGATTTTAATATATTAGTATATTCATCGTATTTATTTGCGATCTGTTTACGTATATCTTCTTCGTGTATTTTTAATAATTTTAAATATATTATTGATAATGCATAATTATCCCATGTTTTTTGATATGTTAATAGGGTTTCTAATAAGTTATCCCATGTTTGAGAACTGTCTTTTGTAAATTCTTCTATTAAATCATCTTTGAATTTATTCTTCTCTTCTTCGTTGAAGAGATATTCTTGTTGTTCCTCTTTTTTTTCGAAGATCTTATTTTTTTTAATATAATCTTTTATTATTATATTTATTTTTATTGGTGATGATATTTCTTCTTTCTTCAATACATTTAATATGTAATTTATTATTACTATATCAATACACCATACTTCATAACTAGGTTCATATTTGAAAAAATAATTGTTTATTTGAGAACTTTTTTCTTCGGTGTTTTTTTCTGGTGTTTTTTCGGTGTTGGTATTTTGTGTAAAAATATTAAATATTGAATTATTGTTTGGTAAAAACATGAAGTCGTTATCCATTGATAATCCAAAATCTATTAGTATTGGACGTCCATCGTCATTTCTACAAATTATATTATCCTCTTTTAAATCATTGTGTATTATTCCTATTTTGTTTAATTTTTCTAAACTTTCTAATAATATTATATTGGTTTCTAAAAATAATTCTAAGAACTTTTTGGGTTCTCCCTTTTTCATTATTGATAAATAATTTTGTAAGGAATTCTTACCGACGTATTTTATTTTATCTAGGAAAATTGTTGTATCATCTTTTAAATCTTTTATTACTTCACAATCTGATAATTCAGGTTGTTTTTTTTCGATTTGTTTTAATTCTATTGGGTATTTTTCTAAAATAGGTGAAAAATATTCTTCGTAATCGGTGATGGATTGGATTTTTTTACCAATATTTATTTCGTTCTCTAATGTATCTCCTGAGAGTTGTAATTTTGATATGTATTTGGAATTTGGTTCTGTTTCTCCTTTGTCATTTATATTTGGTTTGAAAACACATCCGTAAGATCCTTGTCCGATTAATGCGGATTCTGTTATTTGTTGTGTGTTTTGTTGTGTATTTTTTTCCATCTTAATATTTCATAATATATTAACTCAGCTCAGGGAAACCAACGTTCCGTTCCGACCCCCCCTGAAACCCCCTCCTTTAATTATTAACAATTGGTTCATCCTGATAAGGGAGGGGTTTCAGGGGAACCTACGGTTCCCTGAGTGAACGTTCTATCTATAATTATCGGCTCCTCTTTTTCTGCTTTGAATTCTTTTATTATATATTCGTAAATCTCTTTATAAATATCATTGTTATCATATTCTCTACACGTATAAATATCTAAAGCTGCATAATTACGTTCTGGAAATGTATGTATTGATATATGTGATTCTGATAATAAATATAATATTGTTATTCCTTGTGGTTCGAAAATATGTTCCATTTGATTCAATATTGTATAATTGTATTTTTTACATATATTGTCAAATAATTCTTTCATTTTAGTACTGTCATTCAATAATTCTATATTTTTAATATTTGTTAAATCACATATCATATGTTTTCCAGAAGAATTATTATTGTTATTATTATTATTTGAGAACATTCTATATGTTGTATAATAAAATAATAATATATTAATTCATATATTATTATTAGTGTAATAATATATTACGTATAATAAAATAATTGGTTATTATAATATGTCTGTTTGTAAATCTCTTTTTACAAATGCTGTTTCTTCTTCTAATAGCAGATCTTTGATTAGTCCCGGTAATATGAATTCTGGATCAAATGATTTTGCTCTTTTAAATGCTTCGTTTTATAAAACATTGAAAACTATCGAAAATTTTTATGGTGCTAATATGGCTAATAAACAGTACGAAAAAATACCAAATAGTTATACTAATTATCTTGCATTTTATATGACTTTACAAAAGGTTATTGTACGGACAAAAAATCCTCAACTCAAAGTTTTATTTCAATTAGCACAAGATTCATTAGTTGGTGCTATTAATTCTTATAGTATTTATGGTGATAATTTACTTTTGAAATTAGATAAAACAAATTTACAAAAAAAAGTAAATGATATCCTTTCTGGTAAAAATGAAACTATGCTTGAAGTTGCTACTGCTACCGGACAATTATCTTTGAAAAAGACATTTAAATTAGCACCAGTATTTAATTCATATATTTTAGTTTATGGATGTCCCGATTTCGGTGTTGGTTTTGATCCTTCTAAAATTTCTTTTTTGGCTGATTTGTTGACAAAAATGGGTATTAATCCTTACGGTTAATTTATTTTAATTGATTTTTGGGTATCAAAGCTGCATCATTTTCTATTATTAAAGAACTTTTATTCTGATTTGGAAGAGATCGTAAGGGAACTGTAGGTTCCTTATTTTGATATATTTCTAATATTTTTCTTACTATAGGGCTTCGTTCAATATCTTCTTCCTTCATTTCTACCATCTTGATTTCCTCTATTTCTTGGTTCTCAGGTTTTCTAAGTTTATACATTAAATCTCTCAGACCATTATTTTCGGATCTGTCGCTCTGTTTCAAATCCCCTGTTATTACCATTTTACTGTTTGTTCCGATACGTGTTGTCAACATTAACATCTGATTGGGCGTTGAATTTTGCATCTCGTCACATATTATAAAACAGTTTTTGAATGTTCGTCCTCTCATAAATGCTAATGGGCTTACTTCGATAATGTTATTTTTTAACATCATTGTTAATTCATGTTGTTGATAATGTTCTAATATGATATCGAATATTGGTCTGGTCCATGGGTCCATTTTATTTACTAGATTTCCCGGTAAAAATCCTATTTCTTCTTCTTCTACCGGAACGATAGGCCTTGTTAGGACTATCTTGTCTACTTTGCCTCTTTTTAAATGGTCTAATGCTGTTATGCATGCGAATAAGGTTTTTCCACATCCGGCTGGTCCTATTCCTAAAACAATCGATTTATCAGGATCGTTCAAATACTTTATATATAATTCTTGATTTGGTGTTTTTGCTTTGTATTTGGGTGCCAATGATTTTTGTTTTGGAATGTCGTTGTTTTTTGTTGAGAATGTTTTTATTTGTATGGGTTTTATTAGTGATATGGTTCTTGTAATAGGATACTTGAAACTACTGATTAGGATGGGGGTTGCTATACAATAAATATATTTGTAGATATTCATTGTATATTTTTTGGGGAGGTTATTTTTATTTATAGAGAACTCAGGGAACCTACGGTTCCCCTGACCCCCCTCCCTCTCAGGGGAACCAATTGTTCCCCTGATTTTTAGTAAAAGTCTACATAAAATGGTAAGAAAACGCTAGAAAATTGAATGTTTTTTATTTGTTTTTATTAAAGATATATTTAATAACAACACTAACAATGACCTCTTTTCAATTGGCTTTTCCTGAATTCGTTAAATCTTATGATGAGAATAATATTCCATCTCCTCCAGCTTTATCTCGACAATCCTGTTTGGATATGGTTGTGTGTGAAGATTCTCTTTCTCCTCCACCACTTCTTAGATTTAATTGTAATAGTGAATTTTGTCCTCCACTCGAACAACAATTGGTGAAAATTTATAAATTGAATACTGGTAATGTTTATAGTTTTAAAGAGAACTATTCACTCTGTTCTAAAGTTCGTATCGAACATTCGGTTCTTATTACTGGTACGTTTTTACGTTATAAAAATTTGAAGGTTTTTGAATTTATTGTAGATGGTTCTGTTGTCGAATTTAATTATAGGAATTTTTCGCGATGGCATAATCCTACATTGTTTTTAGTTGTGGGGGAAGAACTTGTTTAGAGGAGGGGTCAGGGGGTAAGGTCTTTTATAAAAAAATAAAAATAATAATATTATAAAAAAATAAAAATAATTGTAAATATTGTATTTTTTTGTTCGATTTTGTTTCGATTTTTACTATGATAATAGTTTGTATGTGATTATTGTTGTTACACTAAATAATATTCCACCCCATAAAGTATCTATTATCATTAATAAAGGCGACCATTTTTTCAATACGCTATATGTTGTTGTTTCATAAACGCCATTTACGAATACTCCTAATAGAAATGCATCTAATGGGCTACGATGTTTTGAAATTATAAAATACCAGAGTCCTGTTATTATTATTATATAACACATTATTGCACTCCATATTTTTAATTCTAAAGGGGTTCCTTGAATATTTAATATTATGTTTTTAAATGTATTTCCATTTATGTATAAGAAAATAATATCGAGTATTATAAGTGTTATTGAACTTATTATAAATGATTTTATGGGGTAATTCATTGTTTATATTATATTTTGATTTTTTATTATTTACGTTTATTATTTAGAACTTACACGTTTATTATTTAGAACTTACACGTTTATTATTTAGAACTTACACGTTTATTATTGAGAACTTACACGTTTATTATTGAGAACTTACACGTTTATTATTGAGAACTTACACGTTTATTATTGAGAACTTATCATCTTCATTTTTGGAGAACTTATCATCTTATTCATTTTTGGAGAGACTGGAGAATCCTACCCCCCACACACCCTCTTCCACAATAATATATGGATTCTAACAGAAATCACTGCATATATGGTAAGAGATAGTATAAGACAGTAAATGAGTAACATATCAGTATTTGACTGATAAATATCTTTCCAAAAATTCTACAAAAAACGCTACGAAAACGTTAAAAAATTGAATGTTTTTTTTATAAAAAATATAAAAGTATAATTAACAACCAACAACCAACATGGCAACTTTTCAATTGAATCTTCCCGAAACTTCTCTCTATGAGTTTAACGTCGATGTATGTGAGACACCTTATGAAGATGATGATATTCCTTCTCCTCCTCCTCTTTTTAGGATGAACTGTTTAAGTGAATACTCTCCTCCTCTTGAAGAACAGATGTCTAAGATTTATAAACTCGATAAAGGTAACGTATATACTTTTAAGGTATTCTATTCTCTTCACTCAAGAGATTGTGAAGAATTTCCTGAGGAGATTACTGGTATATTTGTTAAATTTCACACAATTAAAGTGTTTTGGTTTATTGTTGATGGAGAACTCATCGAAGTAAATTACAGAAACTTCTGTGGTTGGCATGTTACTGATTTGGAACAAAATGTTACTTTGTATTCTCGCAATAGAGGGGTTATTATGGATTCTTATGAAATCCCTCCTTCTGAAAATATAAACGATATAGAAAACCAGTTCCTACCTTTTAATAAATAATTGTATATTCTCTCTCTTTAAAAAACATAAAAATAAAAAATAAAAATATATACATTTGTAATTTGTATATATTTTTTTCATAGTTGGGTTTATTATACAAAAATACTGTTTAAACCATCGAAGATTTGAAATGGGATAAATTTTGTGTTTTGTGAAAAAAATATATACAAATTACAATTGTATATATTTTTGTTTTTTGTATATATATTTCTTTTTGTTTTTTGTATATATTTATTTTTATTTTTTGTATATATTTATTTTTGTTTTTTGTATATATTTCTTTTTATTTTTTTCAAAGTAGAGAATCAATTTATTTTTTCTCTTTTTTTATCATTTTTAAATATTCCATAACACGTTCTTCCGCTGTTTTTTTAGGAGGATCCAAAATTATAAATACATCATCCAATACTTCTTCTAATCTTTCCTCAGAAAATATTGAGAGAGCTTCTGGTGAACCTTTTTCTACCATTTCTAATACAATACCTGCAAGAAATTCTGGAGTAACACGATACTCGTCTAACTCACTGTTAGGATCACTGGATTTGCGAGGGATGCGGACAACTACAGAATCAGATTGGTTCATATTGTTAGTGGTAACTGTTGTAAACTTGTTATATTATGTCTTTCGTTTTTTCTTAAAAAAAATATTCAATTTTTTACCTTTTTTGTAGCGTTTTTTTGTAGAATTTTATATTGTCAACTTCAACTTCAACTTCAACTTCAACTTCAACTTCAACTTCAACTTCAACTTCAACTTCAACTTCAACTTCAACTTCAACTTCAACTTCAACTTCAACTTCAACTTCAACTTCAACTTCAACTT
>Ga0214919_10002376_pt1 | contig 29665 bp, 23 predicted proteins | sample LL1503_MetaG_FD_177994 | JGI IMG/M metagenome (GOLD analysis project Ga0214919, IMG submission 177994) | Freshwater microbial communities from Lake Lanier, Atlanta, Georgia, United States - LL-1503 | ecosystem: Environmental > Aquatic > Freshwater > Lake | place: USA: Georgia | collected... | reverse complement strand
AGAAGGCGCGGTCCATCGCGAGCTCGAGCAGCTGGGTGCGCAGCTCGTCGAGCGTGCCCAGCGGCATATAGGCAGCGCCCATCTTCTGCAGCTCGGGCAGGTTCTTTTCCAGATATTTGAGCGCGTCCCTGAGTTGCAGCGCGAACAGCCGGCGCAGGCCACCGCGGTGGCGCGCGGCGGCGACGCCGGGCTCGTCAAACACCTCGATCAACACCGAGTCGCCGGCGTCGATCAGCGCTGGAAACCCAACCAACACCTGACCGGCCTTGCGAATCTCGAGCAGCTCGGGAAGTTCGCCAAAACTCCAGCCGGTGTAGCGCTGTTGCACAGCAACTGCGGGCGCAGCAGCGGCAGGGGCCGACGCGCTAGGAGAGTCCGCCGCAACCGGATGCGAACCCGACGCACCCGACCTGCTGTCGCCGGGGGCTGACGCGGTGGCGGCGGCCGTCGGCGCGGACCGCTGCTCGCCGAGCTTGATCCCGGCAAGCGCCTGGAATGCACCGCGCGCCTGCGCGCCGAATTCGGCCTTGATCGCGCCCAGGCTGCGGCCGGTTCCCAGCTGTCGACCATGCTCGTCGACGACCCGAAAGTGCATGAACAGGTGCGGGCTCAATGTCTCGAGCTTGAAGTCGCCGCGCTGTATGTCGAGCGAGGTCTCATCACGAACAATGCGCAGCAAGGCCTCCAGCAGGCTGGCGTGGCCGAAACATTCTGGCGCTCCCAACTGGGTCGCGATGCGCGCCGCGCTCTGCGGCAGCGGAACGAAGCGCGAACGCGGTCTCTGGTGCAGGCTCTTGAGCAGCGCCAACAGCTTGTCCTTGAGCATTCCCGGGACCAGCCATTCGCAGCGATCTTCGTTGACCTGGTTGAGGACGAAGATCGGAATCGTCACGCTCAGGCCATCGCGCGGGTCGCCGGGCTCGTGCAGGTACTGCGCCTGGCAATCAATTCCGCCCAAGCGCAGCGTACGCGGAAAGGCGCTGGTCGTGATTCCCGTCGCCTCGTGGCGCATCAGTTCGTCGCGCGTGAGCGCCAGCAGCTGCGGTCGGCGACGCACTTCCTCGCGGTACCAGCGCTCCAGGCTGTGGCCACTGCAGACCTCCGCGGGAAGCTGCTGATCGTAAAAGGCGTAGATCAGTTCGTCGTCCACCAGCACATCCTGGCGGCGCGACTTGTGCTCTAGGTCCTGCACCTGTGCCACCAGCTTGCGGTTGGCGGCGAGAAACGGCAGATTGCTGTCCCACTGCCCACCCGCCAACGCCTCGCGGATAAACATCTCCCGCGCGGCCTGCGGGTCCACCCGCGCATAGTTCACCCGACGTCCGTGGTAGACGACGATGCCGTACAGCGTCGCGCGCTCCAGCGCGATCACCTCGGCCGCTTTCTTCTCCCAGTGCGGTTCCAGCAGCTGCTTCTTCAGCAGGTGGCTACCAACCTGTTCGATCCACTGCGGCTCTATGGCCGCGATGCCACGACCGAACAGACGCGTGGTCTCCACCAGCTCGGCTGCCAGGATCCAGCGGCCGGGCTTCTTGGACAGGTGCGCTCCGGGGTGGCGGTGAAATTTGATGCCGCGCGCGCCGAGGTACACGTCGTCGTCGTCGAGCTTGCAGCCAATATTGCCCAGCAGTCCCGCCAGCATCGACAGATGCAGCTGCTCATAACTGGCCGGCGTGCTGTTGATGCGCCACTGATGCTCGGCCACCACGGTCTGCAACTGGGAATAGATGTCCTTCCACTCGCGCACGCGGCGCGGGCTGACAAAATTTTGGCGCAACAGCAACTCGTACTGGCGGTTGGACAGCCGATGCTCCGCGCTGCCCTTCTCGCCGCGCGCGTGCCCGATCCATTTCCACAGCTTGAGGTAGCCGCTGAACTCGCTCCTGTCGTCGTCGAACTTCTGGTGCGCGGCGTCGGCCGCCGCCTGTGCGTCCATCGGCCGCTCGCGCACGTCCTGCACGCTCAGCGCACTGGCGATGACCAGCACCTCGTCGAGCGACTGGCGCGCGCGCGCCTCCAGAATCATGCGGCCCACCCGCGGATCCAGCGGCAGGCGCGCAAGTTCGCTGCCGATGGCGGTGAGCTCGTTGGCGCCGTCGACGGCGCCGAGTTCAGCCAGCAACTGGTAGCCGTCGGCGATGGCCCTGGCTTGCGGCCGCTCGATGAATGGGAAGTCCTCCACCACACCCAGATGCAGCGACTTCATGCGCAGTATCACGCCAGCCAGCGAGCTGCGCAGGATTTCCGGGTCGGTGAAGCGCGGTCGCTGGTCGAAGTCCTGCTGCTCATACAGCCTGATGCAGATGCCGTCGGCGACGCGACCGCAGCGCCCGGCGCGTTGGTTGGCCGACGACTGGCTGATCGGCTCGACCAGCAGCTGCTCCACCTTGCTCCTGAAGCTGTAGCGCTTCATGCGTGCGGTACCAACGTCGATCACATAGCGGATACCGGGAACCGTCAGCGAGGTCTCGGCGACATTGGTCGCCAACACGATTCGGCGCCCGCCGTGGCCGTCAAAAATACGGTCCTGCTCGGCCTGGCTCAGGCGCGCGAACAGCGGGAGCACCTCGGTTTGGCGCGTCACCGGCTGGTGGCTCAAATGCTTGCGCAGATGGTCGGCCGCCTCCCGAATTTCGCGCTCGCCGGGCAGGAAAACCAATATGTCGCCGGCATTGCGCCCGTCGCGCCACAGCTCGTCGACGGCGTCGGCAATGGCGTTATGCAGGTCATAGTCGCGCGACTCCTCGAACGGGCGGTACCGCTGCTCCACCGGGAACATGCGGCCCGACACCATGATCACGGGCGCCGGTCCGCGGCCCGACGCAAAGTGGTCGGCGAAGCGCTGCGCGTCGATGGTGGCAGAAGTCACGATGACCTTCAGGTCAGGACGGCGTGGCAGTATCTGGCGCAGGTAACCGAGCAGGAAATCGATATTCAGGCTGCGCTCGTGCGCCTCGTCGATGATCAGCGTGTCATAGGCCTTGAGCAGCGGGTCGCTCTGCGTCTCCGCAAGCAAAATACCGTCCGTCATCAGCTTGATCGAAGCCTCCCGCGACAGCCGGTCCTGAAAGCGCACCTTAAAGCCGACCACCTCGCCCAGCGGAGTCTTCAGCTCTTCGGCGATGCGTTTGGCGACGCTGCTGGCCGCGATACGCCGCGGTTGCGTGTGTCCTATCAGCTTGCCCTGACCCGGCGCACAGGCCGGCTGTCCCCATCCATGCTGCGCTACGGCACGCTTGCCGCGGCCCATGGCCAGCGCCATCTTGGGCAACTGGGTGGTCTTTCCCGAGCCGGTCTCGCCGCAAACGATGATGACTTGGTGGGCCGACAGGGTAGCGACGATCTCGCCGCGCATCGCAGATACCGGCAGAGATTCGGGGAACGCGATAACCGGTTCGGACATGGGCCGATTATCCGGTGCCGCGATTTTTGCCCGCGGCGACTGCCACAGCACGACTGCTACACTTTTCTCCTGCACACGCCCAGCCATCTTCACCACCCGCAACGATGTCCGCCGTATTCAATTTCACCTTCGTTCCGTGGTTCCGATCGGTGGCGCCCTACATTCACCTGCACCGCGGAAAGACCTTCGTCGTGGCCATCGCCGGCGAGGCGATTGCCGCTGGCAAGCTCAGCGGCATCGCGCAGGACCTGGCGCTGATACAGAGCATGGGCGTCAAGGTGGTCCTGGTGCATGGCTTCAGGCCGCAGGTCAACGAGCAGCTCAAGGCCAAGGGCCACCAGCCGCGCTTCGCCGGTGGCCTGCGTATCACCGACGAGGTCGCGCTCGACTGCGCGCAGGAAGCGGCCGGCCAGATACGCTACGAAATCGAGGCGGCGTTCAGCCAGGGGCTGCCCAACACGCCGATGGCCGGGTCGACGGTGCGCGTCTTGTCGGGTAACTTCATCAGTGCGCGGCCGGTGGGAATCGTCGACGGCGTCGACTTCCAGCACTCCGGCGTGGTCCGCAAGGTCGACACCGCCGGCATCCAGCGCACGCTGGACTTTGGCGCCATGGTGCTGCTATCGCCATTCGGTTTTTCACCGACCGGCGAGGCCTTCAACCTGACCATGGAAGAAGTGGCTACCTCGGTCGCCATCGCGCTGCAAAGCGACAAGCTGATCTTCCTGACCGAGACGCCCGGTATCCGAATTCGCCCCGGCGAACCAGAAGGCGAGGACAACCCGATCGACACCGAACTGCCGCTGGCCGCCGCCGACAAACTGCTGTCGGAACTGCCGCCTGCCGTGCTGCCGACCGACACCGCCTTTTACCTGCAACACTGCGTCAAGGCCTGCAAAGGCGGCGTCGAACGCAGCCACATACTGGGCTTCGCGACCGATGGCGCTCTGTTGCTGGAAGTCTATGTGCACGACGGCATCGGCACCATGGTCGTCGACGAAAAGCTCGAAAGCCTGCGCGAGGCTACCGGCGACGATGTGGCCGACATTCTCAAGCTGATCGAACCTTTCGAGAAGGACGGCACGCTCGTCAAGCGCAGCCGCACCGAGATCGAGCGCGACGTGGGCAACTACACCATCCTTGAGCACGACGGCGTCATCTTCGCCTGCGCCGCGCTGTATCCCTACCCCGAAAACCGCAGCGCGGAAATGGCCGCACTGACCGTCTCGCCCGACTCGCAAGGCCAGGGCGACGGAGAACGCGTTCTCAAGCGCATCGAACAGCGTGCCCGAACGATGGGTCTGGACAGTATCTTCGTGCTGACGACGCGCACCATGCACTGGTTCCTCAAGCGCGGCTTTGTACAGGCGGATCCGGAGCAGCTACCCGAGGCGCGCAGACGCCAATACAACTGGGACCGCAAGAGTCAGGTATTGGTCAAGAAGCTGGGCTGAGGCGGGCTGCGCCGAAAATCGCACACAACCAAGGAAAATTGGACGCAATGGCAACAGTCACATGGAACGGCGGCACCGCGCACTGGACCCGCAAAGATGACATCCGGCTCTTCCTGTGGGAGAAAAAGGCTTCGCCCAAGGTGCCCTACAAAGGAACGATCTTCTTCGTTCACGGCTCGTCGATGGCGTCGCAACCGACCTTTGACCTGCAGGTGCCGGGGCGGCCCTATTCGTCGGCGATGGACTGGTTCAGCGACCAGGGATTTGACACCTGGACGATGGACAACGAGGGCTACGGCCGGTCCGACAAGCACCGCGCCATCAACTTCGACATCAGCAACGGCGCCGACGACCTGCAAGCGGGAAGCGAATACATCCTGAAAAACAGCGCCGCGCGATCGCTGCTGATGTATGGCATCTCCTCGGGCGCGCTCAAGGCAGCGCTTTTCACCGAGCGCCATCCCGAGCGGGTGGCAAGGCTCGCGCTTGACGCCTTTGTTTGGACCGGCGAAGGCAGCCACACGCTGGACCAGCGCAAGAAAAAAATGCCCGAATTTCTGGCTAGCAACCGCCGGCCGATTGACCGCCCCTTCGTGCACAGCATCTTCCAGCGCGACCACCCCGGAACCGCCGATGCCGTGACCGTCGAAGCCTTCGCCGACGCCATACTGACGCTCGACGATTCGATGCCCACCGGGACCTACGTCGACATGTGTTCCAGGCTGCCGCTGGTCGATCCGAAAAAAATCACCGTGCCGACGATCATCCTGCGCGGCGAGCACGACGGCATTGCCGGGCTTGACGATCTGATCGCGTTCTACAAACTGCTGCCGAACATGAACAAACAGTTCAGCGTGATGGCTGGCATATCGCACGCCAGTTTTCAGCAGAAGAACTACATGATGGTCTACCACATCCTGAACAGCTACTTCACCATGCCAGAGCCCAGCTACAAAGGCGAATGAAATGAACACTGCTTGCAAAGCCGCCATGCGATCGCTGCTGGTGCTCACGCTGCTGGCGCTCGGCCTGCCCAACGGATTTGCACAAGGCTATCCGAACCGGCCGGTCCGGCTGATTGTTCCATTTGCGCCGGGCGGTTTCACCGATGTGGTGGCGCGCATCCTTGGCCAAAAGCTGTCGGTCGCCATGGGCCAACAATTCGTCATCGAGAACAAGGCCGGCGCAGGGTCGACCATCGGAACCGACTTCGTCGCCAAGGCGGCGCCAGATGGCTACACACTGGTGATGGTGTCGACGACACATGTGATCAGTCCGTGGATCTACAAGGCCATGCCCTACGACCCGATCAAGAGCTTCACGCCTGTTTCCAAGCTGGTCGACTCGCCCTATGTGCTGCTGGTCAACCCAAAGGTAGCGGCGCGCAATGTGCAGGAATTCATTGCGCTGGCCAAGGCGGCGCCGGACGCAATCCACTACGCATCTTCGGGCAACGGCAGCGCGCAGCATTTGATGGGCGGTCTTTTCGTATCGATGACCGGCGCCAAGCTGCAGCATGTGCCCTACAAAGGCAGCAGCGGCGCTGCCAGCGATCTGGTCGCTGGCGTGGTGGAGAGCAGTTTTGCCGGCGTTCCCAACGCGCTGGCGCAGGTGCCGCAGGGCCGACTGCGCGCGCTCGCCGTCACCACGGCCAAACGCATACCGCAGCTGCCCGATGTGCCGACGCTCCAAGAGGCTGGCGTACCGGGCTACGAGGCGTCGGTGTGGCTGGCGCTGCTGGCGCCGGCCGCAACGCCGCGCGACATCGTCACCCGGCTCAACAGCGAAATCGCCAAGCTGATGGCTTCGGCAGAGACCAAAAAAGCCATGTACGACGCCGGTGTGGAGGTGTCGCTCTCAAGCCCGGAGGCCCTGGGCGAGTACATGGTGCACGAGATGGACCGCTGGGGGAAAGTCGTCAAGGACACCGGCATCAAGCTGGAGTAAGGGGCGGCCTCGGCGGCAGCCAACGAAGCCCGAGCCAGACGCAGACCAGCACGATGGCGCAGAAATACAGAAAAGACCAGTTGGCGATTGAGCCACCGAGGAAGGTCCATTCGACCTTGGTACAGTCGCCGCCGCCCTTGAAGATCATCGGTATGGCGCGCTGCAGCGGGAAGGTTTCGATCATTCCGTAAAAATCGCGGCCGCACGAAACCACCTCCGGTGGATACCACTGCAGCCAACTCTGGCGCGCTGCGACAAAAGCACCGAAACCGCCGCTTGCAAGCATCAGCAGCGCGGCCGCCCGTTCGGCGCTCCGGCGACCCGTGGCCGCTGAAAGGCCTGCGCACAAGGCCACCAGCACCATCGCGTAACGCTGGACGATGCACATGGGACAGGGCTCAAGGCCCAGCCCATGCTGCAGATACAGGCCGTAGCCCAGCATCGCCACCGTTCCCGCACAAATCACCGCCAGTGTCCGGCGTACGCTCAGGCTTCTCAACATCGCTGCTCCCCATCGATACCCCAGATTGGACACCAGAACGGCCATCGAGGTCGAAAAACGGCGACAATTTCCAATTCAGACGCACCTATTTGGAACAAGGACGGATCTCATGGCACGCATGGTTCATTGCATCAAGCTCGACAAGGAAGCCGAAGGACTGGACTTTGCGCCGTACCCCGGTGAACTGGGTAAACGCATTTGGAGCGCGGTCAGCAAAGAGGCCTGGGCCGCATGGCTCAAGCACCAGACCATGCTGGTCAACGAAAACCGGCTCAACCTGGGTGACCTTCGCGCCCGGCAGTACCTGGCGCGCCAGATGGAGGCGCACTTCTTCGGCGGCGGCGCCGACGCCGCCCAGGGCTATGTGCCGCCGCCCGACGCATAGCGCCGAAGTGCCCCGGCTGCGTCCCCGCATGCGCCCTGCCCCGCGTTATGTCGGGCGCTTGCTCGTACGCAGCTAAATCGTCTTGATTGAGCCTGCGTGACCCCGCCGGTGCTGCAGTCGCCGGCGATTGCCGCCACTGGGCTGCCACCGGCTTGGCGCGGCCATCACTGCTGGCGCCTGCTGGACACCGACTTCGCAGACGGTGCGCGCTTTTTCGAGCTGTGGCAGGCCTGGGCCTGCGACGCCCAGGCCCCGACGCTGCTGCACTATGTGGCCATCGCCGCCGAGGTGCCCGACCGCGCCACGCTGATAGCGCGCATGGCCCGCTACCCGGCCATCGCCGGGCAGGCTGCGGAACTGGATCGCCAATACTTCGGCCTGCTGCCGGGTTTTCACCGCTTGGAGTTGCAGCAGCAGCGACTTCGCCTCACCCTGTGCATCGGGCCGCTGCAGCCGATGCTGTCGGCACAGCGCTTTGTTGCCGACACGGTTTTTCTCGCTACCCATGGCTGGGACCGGTGGCGTTTGAAAGCGCTGGCGCGACTTTGCCGGCGCGGCACGGCGCTCAGCGTACCGGCCCAGGCGCTGCAACTGCACGGCGCCTTGATCGACACCGGCTTTGTCTTAGGGCCCCTTGTGTCAGACCCCGGAGCCGACGAAGCCACCACCCGGGCGGGCAGCTATCAGCCGCGCTGGGACCCTGGCAGCAGCCGCAGCGTCTGGCGCAACGCGCCGATGGCCGTGGGTGACTGCACCGTCATCGGCGCCGGGCTCGCCGGCGCCATGGTGGCGCAGGCGCTCTCGCGCAGGGCATGGCAGGTGCGGGTGCTCGACGCGGCGCAGCAGCCGGCGACGGGCGCCTCATCCCTTCCGGTGGGGCTGCTGGCGCCGCAGCTGTCACGCGACGACAGCGCACGATCAAGGCTGTCGCGCGCCGGTGCACGGCTGACGCTGCAAATGTGCGCCCGGCTGCTGCGCGAGGGCGAGGATTGGTGCGGCTCGGGAGCGCTCGAGCTGCACCCGGATGGCCGACCGGGCCTGCCAGCCGACTGGCCATCGGCGGGCCGGCAATGGTCGGCCGAGGCCAGCGCCAATCACCGGCTGGGTGCCCATGGCATCGGCTTGCGCACCGATAGCGCCACCTGGCATACGGAAGCGGGCTGGGTCAAGCCAGCGTCGTTGGTTCGGGCTGCCCTGGCATATCCTGGCGTGCAGTTTTCGGGCAGCAGCGCCGTGCAGTCGATCCGTCGCGAGGCGGGCCAGTGGCTGCTGTTCGGAGCCAACCGACGGCTGCTGTCGCGCAGCACGCTGCTGGTGGTGGCTGCAGCCGGTGCCACGGACCATCTGATCGGCATGGCGGCGGATGCCTTGCAGGAAGAAGGCCTTGGTTGCCGCAGGCTGGCGCGCATGGGCAGCGTCGATGGACAGCTTTCCTGGGCCGAGCAAGCCAGCGCCGAAGACGCGGCGCTGCCGCGGTTTCCGGTCAATGGCGACGGCAGCCTGATCGCGCATGTGCCTATGGCCGGCACGCACGCCTGGTGCCTTTCGGCGACCTACGAAGTCACGCCTGCAGGCCCGCCGGATACGCACTCGCCAGGACTACGCGACCAGCGGGCCCACCGGGACAACCTGGAACGTCTGTCACGGCTGCTTCCCGGCGCAGCGCAGGCGCTTGCGCCACGCTTTGACAACGACCAAGTCCAGGCCTGGCGGGGCACCCGCTGCACCAGCACCGACCGGCTTCCGGCGCTCGGTGCCCTGGACGCGGGGCCGGTGCATGCGCTGTGGGTCAGCGCCGCGATGGGGTCCAGAGGCCTGACCTATGCGGTGCTGTGCGCTGAACTGCTGGCGGCGCAGCTCGGCGGGGAGCCGCTGCCGCTGGAGTCAGAACTGGCGCACATGCTCGACGCCAGCCGGACCCGCCTGCGCGTGCCCGATGGGCCTGCAGCCCGTACCGAGGGCCGACCGCGCCCACGCTAGGCTGGCCCGATAATCCCGCCAGGCACCCTTGCCCGTTCCGGTCCGGCCAAGCACTTCGAACGCCGACCGATCCAACGAAACCATGCAACCATGATTCTTGTCGCCGGATCGGCCAACCTGGACTTTGTGGTGCGCGCCGCGCATGTTCCCGCCGCGGGAGAGACCGTTCTCGGACACACGCTGCGCACCTACCCCGGCGGCAAGGGCGCCAACCAGGCCGTTGCCTGCGCACGCGCCGGTGGCGCCAGTACCCACATGCTGCTGGCACTGGGCCAAGACGCCTACGCGCTAGCGCTTGAAGCCTCACTGCGCGAAGCCGGGGTTCAACTGCACATCGTGCGGGCACCCGAACTGGCGACCGGAACTGCATTCGTCTGCGTCGCCGACAACGCCGACAACGCGATCACGGTGGCACCGGGCGCCAACGATGCGTTGGCAGCGCAGCACTTCCCGACCCTCGGCGCAGTGAGCCACCTGCTGATGCAACTCGAGACCCCACTGCAAACCGTTGCGGCATACGCCCGGATGGCCCGCGCGCAGGCAACCCGGGTCGTTCTCAACGCGGCGCCAGCGCAGGTCCTGGACGCCCAACTGTTGGCGCTGGTTGATCTGCTGATCGTCAACCAGAGCGAACTGACCAGCATGGCCGGGGGCACGCCGGGCAGCAGCATCGCCGAGCAATTGGATCGGGTGGCGGTGCCAGCCGTAGTCGTCACGCTGGGACCGCGGGGCTGCTGTGCCCGCATTGGGTGCGAGTATTTGGTGCAAAGCGCTTTCCCGGTCAGCGCGGTCGACACCACCGGCGCGGGCGATACTTTTTGCGGGGTGCTTGTCGCTGCGCTGGACCAGGGCAGCGACATGGCGCACGCGCTGCGCCGCGCATCTGCCGCGGCAGCGCTGGCCTGCACCCGGGCCGGCGCACAGACGGGGGTGCCAGAGCACCAGGAAGTCAACCAGATGCTGCAAGACGCGGGGGCCGAAAGCCCGCAAAGCCAGGCTGTTCTGCGACGCTACTGCGGACTGCCGCAGTAGCCGCCGGTCGATGCGCGGTCCGCCAGACGCCCGAATGCAACACCCACCGCACCGCGTGATCTACGACACCGACCCGGGTGTGGACGACGCAATGGCGCTGTATTTCGCCTTTGCCCACCCGGACATCGAACTGATCGGCATCACCACCACATTTGGCAATGTCAGCGTCGTACAGGCGGCTGCCAACGCGCTGTACCTGTGCGAAATCGCCGGGCGCGCCATACCGGTCACCGTGGGGGCGGCGAAGCCATGGCGCAATCCGGAGCAAAAGCCCCCTGCGCACATCCATGGCGCCGACGGGCTGGGAAACCTCGGGCCCCGGCCCGCAGACCGCGCCAAAGTGGATCTTCGCTCATCGGCCCAGTTCATCGTCGACAGCGCACGCGCACGGCCCGGCGAAATCACGCTAGTGGCGGTGGGACCGCTAGGCAACCTGAGCCTGGCGCTGAAGATTGAGCCGCAGCTGCCTCAGTTGCTGCGCCAGGTGATCGTGATGGGCGGAACCGTCAACGAGCCGGGCAATGTGTCGCCAGTGGCCGAAGCCAATATCTGGAACGACCCGCACGCCGCCGACCAAGTCTTTAGCGCAGGCTGGAAACTGGCAATGGTCGGACTCGACGTCACGCACCGGGTGGTGCTGACCGTGGCGCAGTTCGAAGCCATCGCGCGGCGGCAGGTGCACCCAGCCACTGACGCGCTGCTGCACGCGGTCGCTTTTTACGCCCGGTTCTACAGTGGCCTATACCGCCATATTGCCAGCACACCGGGCTGCTACGCACACGACCTGCTGGCCTTCATCTACCTGCTTCGCCCAGAATTTTTCAGCGTCCAAAGTGCGGTCGTGCGGGTCGCCACCGAAGGACTGGCGCAGGGCCAGACCATCATGAACCGGCGCGATTTCATCGATTACCCGCAACCCGGCTGGGACAGGCACAGGCCCCGAATCGAGGTCTGCCTGCAGGTCGACGCGCCAGCCTGCGTCCGTCTGTTCGAGCAGACCATGCTCGGCGACTGGCTGGAAGCCTCCCGCGGCACGCTACCCGCTGGCACCGCAACGGCGGACCCATCCTGACTCCGACAACACACGCATTGCGACCAAGAGACCCACCCCTTCATACTTCATATGACATAAGGTCATCGTAAAAATATCGTTTGCTGAATAAGTCTTCAGGCCTACAGTCCCGCCCTGAAGACGAGCAACAGCAAACCATGTACCAGTACACAGAATTCGATCGCCAGTTCATCCGTAGCCGCGCCGCGCAATACCGCGACCAGCTGGAGCGCAACCTGGCCGGCACCCTGGGAGACGATGAATTTCGCCCGCTGCGGCTGCAAAACGGCTGGTACATCCAGCGTTTTGCGCCCATGCTGCGGGTAGCCGTTCCCTACGGCGAGGTGTCGAGCGCGCAGTTGCGGGTGCTGGCGAAAATCGCACGCGAATACGACCGCAAGGACGACAACCGCCTCGACAAGTCCAACCCGGGTCTGAGCGACCTCGCGTCCCTGCCCTCGGGGTGCGCGCATTTCACGACGCGCCAGAACCTGCAGTTCAACTGGATACCGCTGGAGCGCAGCGCCGAGGTGATGGACCTGTTGGCCAGCGTCGACATGCACGGAATTCAGACCAGCGGCAACTGCATCCGGAACATCACCAGCGACGAGCGCGCCGGCATCGCAGCCGACGAGATTGCCGACCCGCGTCCTTTTTGCGAAATGCTGCGCCAATGGAGCACGCTGCACCCGGAGTTTGCCTTCCTGCCGCGCAAGTTCAAGATAGCCGTCACCGGCGCTGCCGAGGATCGTGCCGCGACCTACTGGCACGATGTGGGGCTGCATCTGCTGCGCAGCGCCCAAGGCGATCTGGGCTTCAAGGTCTTGGTCGGAGGTGGCATGGGCCGCACGCCGGTCATCGCCAGCACGATCCGGGAATTTTTGCCCTGGCACCAGGTGCTGAACTACCTGGAAGCGGTGGTGCGCGTCTACAACCGTTGGGGGCGGCGCGACAACATTTACAAGGCGCGCATCAAGATACTTGTCAAGGCCGAGGGCGCTCGCTTCACACAGGAGGTGGAAACCGAATACGAGCAAATAGTGCAACACGACGGGGCGCCGCACACGATCACGCAGGCAGAGTTCGAACGCATTGGCGCTTCGTTCGTACCGCCAACGCCCAACGAAGCACAGCACCCGGTCCCGCCGGCGCGCAAGCCCATGGCCCGCGACGAGGTCGAATACGCGCGCTGGCTCCGACAAAACGTGGCGCCGCACAAGAACCCGGAGTTGCGCGCGGTGACGCTGTCATTCAAGCGTCTGGGCTATGCGCCGGGCGACGCAAGCGCTGAGCAACTGGATGTGGCCGCCGCGCTGGCACAGCGATTCAGCGCGGGAGAAGCCCGGGTCACCCACGACCAGAACCTGGTCTTGCCCTGGGTCCGTGCCGAGCACCTGCCGCAGCTATGGCAGGCCGCCCGTGCTGCCGGTTGGGCGCGCTCGAATATTCACCTGTTAACCGACATGATCGCCTGCCCGGGTGGCGACTTTTGCGCGCTCGCCAATGCCCGTTCGCTGCCGATCGCGCAGGCCATCACCGAGCGCTACCAGGACATGGACGACCTGCACGACCTGGGTGAAATCGATCTGCACATCAGCGGCTGCATCAACTCATGCGGCCATCACCACAGCGGCCACATCGGCATATTGGGAGTGGACAAGGACGGGCAGGAGTGGTACCAGATAACGCTCGGCGGGTCCGACGGCTCAGCGCTCAGCGGCAGCGCCGAGGCAGGCAAGGTGATCGGTCCTTCTTTTGCCGCAGGCGAGGTGGTCGATGCCATCGAGGCGCTGCTAGCCACTTACCGCGAGCAGCGCAGCAACGTCGGGGCCCGCAGCGAGCGCTTCATCGACACGCTGCGCCGCGTAGGCGTCGCGCCCTTCAAGGCTGCTGCCAACCGTGCGCGCCTGAGCACCGGGCGCACGGCGCTGAGCGCGGCGCCAGAAACCGAGGCGCTAGCAGCATGAAATGGAGCCTTCGCCTTGTCGCGCCCACGGGCTTGGACGCTGAAGCGTCCGGGGCCCATGCGCTGGCGCTCGCCAACGACGCTGACCCGCGTTTGCAGTGTCTCGACGGTGTGCAGCGGATCGACCTGCATTTCCCCAAGTTCACCGACGGCCGCGCCTACAGCCAGGCGCTCCTGCTGCGCCGACGGGTAGGATTTAGGGGTGAAATCCGCGCTACGGGCGACGTCTTGGTGGACCAGCTTGTTCAACTGCAGCGCGCGGGTTTCGACACGGCGGTACTGCGTGCGGACCAGGACCCCGGCATCGTGCAACGCCAGTTTGAGCGCTTCGACAGCTACTACCAGGGCGACGCGGTGGACACCGCGCCACGCTTCGCCCGCCCATCCTGAGGCCAGCTAGCAAAGGCCGACTTGCCAGACCCGGCATGCACCAGCGTGGGCCATTCACGATCGCCATGCGCGACCATGGTCAGAAAAACAATAAAATGGGCGGCTTTTCCAGCGCGACCCACACCGGACCCCTTCAAGGAACATGACCCATACCGTCACCGAAGCCTGCATCAACTGCAAGTACACCGACTGCGTCGACGTTTGCCCGGTCGACTGCTTCCGGGAAGGGCCGAACTTCCTCACCATCGATCCGGACGAATGCATCGACTGCGCCGTGTGCATACCGGAGTGTCCGGTCAACGCGATCTATGCCGAAGAAGACGTACCGGCAGACCAGCAGCACATGACCAAACTGAACGCGGAACTCGCCAAGCTGCCGACCTGGAAAAGCATCACCAAGCGCAAGGTGCCGCCGCCGGACGCGGATGATTGGAAAGACCGCACCGACAAGCTCGGGAAACTGATTCGCTGATGCTCGTCCACGAAGTAGGTGCACCTGCGCAGGCCAAGGGGCCGATAGAGACCGACGCCGTGATCGTCGGCGCCGGTCCGGTCGGACTGTTTCAGGTATTCGAGCTCGGCCTGCTGGAGATCAAGGCACATGTCATCGACTCGCTGGCCTATCCGGGCGGACAGTGCGTTGAACTCTACCCGGATAAGCCGATCTACGACATACCCGCGGTGCCGGTGTGCACCGGCCAGGAACTCACCGACGCGCTGCTCAAGCAAATAGCGCCCTTTGGCGCGGTATTCCATCTGGGGCAGGAGGTCACGGCACTTGAGAAGCGGGACGACGGGCGGTTTTTTATCCAGACCTCGCGTGGAACGCAGTTTCTGACAAAAACGGTCTTCATCGCGGCGGGAGTAGGCGCTTTTCAGCCTCGGCTCCTCAAGGTGGACGGACTCGAGCGATACGAAGGGACGCAGTTGCACTACCGCGTCAAAGATCCGGACGATTTTGCCGGCAAGAACCTGATCGTCGTCGGGGGCGGTGATTCCGCGCTCGACTGGGCACTGGACTTCGCCAAGGAAGGGCCACACAAGGCCGATAGCGTGATACTGATTCACCGCCGAGACGGCTTCAAGGCCGCGCCAGCCAGCGTGGCAAGAATGCGCGCACTGTGCGATGCCTACGAAATGCAGTTCATCGTCGGCCAGATCACCGGGATAGAAGAGCATGGCGGCAAGCTGGTCGGCGCCAAGGTCACCGGGTCGGACGGCATCACCCGCATCGTGCCGCTTGACATCATGCTGGTGTTCTTCGGCCTGAGTCCCAAACTCGGCCCGATCGCTCACTGGGGACTGGACATCGAGCGCAAGCAACTCAAGGTCGACACGGAAAAATTTTCAACCAATGTGCCTGGCATATTTGCCGTGGGAGATATCAACATCTACCCAGGAAAGAAGAAACTCATACTAAGCGGCTTTCATGAGTGCGCGTTGGCCGCATTTGGCGCGGCGCCGTTCATATTCCCAGACAAAAAGATTCATCTGCAGTACACGACCACCAGTCCCAAGCTGCACAAGGTGCTGGGCGTTGAAACGCCGGCCTTCGACTGAGTCGACTAGAATTCTGAGGCGCTGCAAAGCGCCTATCGCTAGGGGTGCTGCACCGGAGACGACGTGGCTGAGAAAGTCCCTTTGAACCTGACTGAGGTAATCCTCGCGCAGGGAAGCAAGCTTTAACGACGGCGCCACGCCTTCTCCGTGCTGCCCTCAGTCGATCCAGCACGCCGACCTGCCATCACGTTGAAAGCAACGCCATGGCATCCAAGAAATCGTCCCTGTCGGCGTTCGCCGCTGCGCTCATCGCCTGTCCGCTGATCGGCCAGGCGCAGGTGCCTGCTGCGGCCGCGCTGGCGACCATCACCATCACGCAGGAGCGCGCGGCCCGACGGGCAGAGGTGAGCGGCTTCGGCGACGCGCCGATTTCAGAGTTGCCGATATCGGTGCTGGTCGTTGACGGCGACCAGTTGCGCGCGTCGGGCCAGCGCAGGCTGGCCGACCTCACACAGGCCGACGCGGCCATCACCGACAGCTACAACGCGCAGGGCTATTGGGACTTCCTCACCATCCGCGGATTCACGCTCGACAACAGCGCCAACTACCGCCGCGACGGACTGCCGATCAGCACGCAGACCTTCATTGCGCAGGATAACAAGGAGCGGGTCGAAATCCTCAAGGGAGCCAGCGGCATTCAGGCGGGAACGAGTGCGCCCGGTGGCCTGGTGAACTATGTGGTCAAGCGACCCACCGAAACGCCGCTGCGCAGCGCGAGCCTGAGCCTCAGCGGCCTGGGCGGAGTCCGCCTGCAGGGAGACATCAGCGACCGTTACGGAATTGATCGGGAGAACGGCTACCGGGTGAATTTCGCGACCGAGGCCATGAAGGGGTATGCCGACAACACCGACGGCAGCCGACGGCTGCTGGCGCTGGCGCTCGACCGCAGGCTCGGGCGTGACACGCTCATCGAGGCGGAGCTGGAGTACTCGCGACGCGCGCAACCGAGCGCTGCCGGGTTCAGCCTTCTGGGTACGCAACTGCCCACACCGCCCAACCCGGACATCAACATCAACAACCAGAGCTGGTCGCAACCGGTGGTGTTGCAGGGCGGCACCGCCTCGCTGCGTATCGAGCAGGGGCTGGCGGGCGACATGCGATGGTCGGCGCACTATATGCGCCAGCAACTCAAGAGCGACGACCGGCTTGCCTACCCCTTCTCTTGCTACTACACGCCCAACCCGGACGGTGTCTACGCCTATTGCCCCGACGGAAGCTTCAGCTTGTTCGACTACCGAAGCGACTCCGAGCGCCGGCAGCAGGACGCACTGCAACTCAAACTCATGGGGCGCGATGCAGCGCTCGGTGCCGTCCACGACTGGACCTTCGGTTGGCTGAGCAGCCGCTACAGCGAGACGAAGCCGCCGATGTTCACCTTCAACGATGTAGGCGTGCCAGGAAGTTTTCTGGGCAATGTCGCGGTACCCGCAAGTCCGCAGGCGCTGAGCTACACCAGCAACAAGACGGAGACCAGCCAGGAATTCTCGGCGCAACTGCGCAGCCGTTGGACGGCGCAGTGGAATACATGGGCGGGCTTGCGCCACACCCGATTTGACCGCTCCAGCGAATCCGCCAACCCGCAGGATCCCAACAAGACTCGGATGCGGGACAGCCTGAACACCCCCTGGATGGCGCTGAGTCACCAAAGCCTTGGCATCACCCGCTATGCATCGGTGGGCTACGGCGCCGAACAGTTTTCCACACCCAACGACGCCACTACATTCAACCACCCGGGAAGCCCGCTGGGCCTTGGCCGCAGCCGCCAGCTGGAGGTGGGAATCAAGTCTGAGGGACCCAACCAGCGCTGGGGCGTGGCGGCCTTCGACATCGTACGGCCGCTGGCGCTCGACACGATCGACCCGCTGACCTACCTCAGCGAGCGCAGCTACTCTGGAAACGCCCGCCACCGTGGACTGGAGGCACAAGGAGCACTCAAGTCGGGCGCATGGCAGTGGTCGGGTTCGGCGATGCTGCTCAACGCCCGGCAAGAGGGAGCGCTGGGCAACCCGCAGGTCAATGGCCAAAGTCCGGTGAACGTTCCCGCCAAGTCCGCGCGCGCGCAAATCGCCTACACCCCGCAATGGGCAAGCGGCCTGACCACCCGTCTCGGCCTTCAGCACGAAGGCGAGCGCAATGCAACGCTCAACGGCGCGCTGCAGATTCCAGCATGGACGACCTTCAACGCGGCCATCGACTATCGCACCCGCTTCGCCGGCCAGGCCCTTCACTGGCAGTTGGCCGTCAGCAACCTGGCCGACCGCCGCTACTGGCGCGAATCGGTCGCGCAGTACACCCACTACTACCTGCTCGCGGGTGAGCCGCGCGCCGCCCGGTTGACGCTCAGCGCCGACTTATGAGCATGGCGCCGCCGTGGTTCCCCGGAAAAACAAACGCTATAATTTAGAGCTTGTTCCTCGATAGCTCAGTTGGTAGAGCGCCGGACTGTTAATCCGTAGGTCCCTGGTTCGAGCCCAGGTCGAGGAGCCACCTAACTAGTTGATTTATAAAGAAAACCACGCTACTGGAAACATAGCGTAGTTTTTTCTTTTTGACGATGTAGGCAACGAAGTAGGCGAATTCGGTAAACTTCTGCCTGCTGCGACACAAGGTCCGGCAGCCATGGTTGGCTGGGCCACTAGATGCAAACTCAAGCTGCGACCATTGTCAGCCACGATACATCTATGAACCGCTCGTACCTCATCGACGACGAGCCTACAGGCTTCTGGCAAGGCGAAGACCAAGGTCGCCGCTTCGCCCGCCCGGGGCCCCCGATTGCGGCCAGTCGATCGCGGACTCGCGTTCACCCAAGAGCCCCCACGGTTCACCTGACTGGAGCAGTCGCCGGTTGCCCATGCACTTCCATCGCTCGGTGCGCCGGTGTAGTCAGCGTTCCCACAGTCCTGCGTCCACTCCCAGACGTTGCCATGCATGTCGTACAGCCAAAACGCGTTCGGCTTCTTTTGGGCCACAGGATTCGTCTTGGTTTTCAGTCGGGCAAAGCGCTTATAGCCAGAATAGCGGTCGCAACTGATGACGCCCTGATCAACCCCGGCCAATTCAACGCTGATGACATCCGCGGCGCGCGTTCTGTCGATGACGTAGTGGACTACGGAGCTGGAGTGAAACACCCACAGGTACCAGCGGTGTCCGACCTTGCCAGCAATATTGACAAAGACAGCCCAGCGAGTTTCATCGGCATGCCAATAGGGCTCGCTGCGCAGCTTGGACTGCAGCGCTGCATCGAGTGGTTTGAACAGGGGTGCTATTGCTTGCAGGCCGCCTGCCAAAGTTCCTGGCGACATGTTCAAGCCGTGGTCAGCCAAATCTTGTAGCAGGCGCTGGCTGGGCCGCCCATAGAGAAACTTGTCCAGCAAGACGCTGGTCCAGACCGAAATGCCAAACTTGCCCCGATTGATCAGCCGGGCTGGTGCCGCTGCGCTAACGATGCCGCTTGCGCACCCGCATTGACAAGAGGGTGTGTAGCGGTGGCGATGAATCACCCGCCGGTAAGCTTTGACCTCAATTTCCAGTACCTGTGCGTCTTCGGTACCCGCAAAGCTATTGAACGCCAAACTGTTCTCCGATTGCCAAATTCACAGTTGTCCCGGGCTTTCCCCGCATTGCGCCAGCCTTGCGCACCCGTATGGCCACTCATCATGCAATCTGATCGCTGGCCTGACCAATCTTCGATATTCTGACGCGTTGACGCTCTGTGTGCGCGACTTGCGCTGGCATGGCCCACTTATTTCCGATGGGGTGATCGATGAACGAGAGACAAACGCCTGTACGCCGAGCGGTGCTGAAATGGATTGCAGCTGGTGCCTTGGGCCCCGTTGCGCTGCCGAGCTTGCATGCCGCCGAATTCCCGGAACGCCAGGTGCGCATCGTCAACCCGACCGCCCCCGGCGGCACGGTGGACATGGTGTCGCGCATCATGGGCGACAAGATGGCACCGCACCTCGGCCAGCCGGTGGTTGTCGAACACCGGCCAGGCGGCTCTGGAGCCATTGGCGCATCGCTTGTCTCCAAGGGGCCGAAGGACGGCTATATGATATTCATAGGCACGTCGTCGACGCTCGGGTTCATGAAGATGCTCAACAAGGACCTGTCGTACGAACCGGTGAAGGATTTCGCCCCGGTGTCGCTGATCGGCAGCGTGCCGATCGGGATATTCACCAGCGGCAGTTCGGGGATCAAGACCATCCAGGATCTGGTGGCAGCCGCCAGGGCCAAACCAGGGGAACTGAGTTACGGCTCTTCCGGCATGAACAGCCTGACCCATCTGGCGGGCGAACTGCTGTGCCAGCGCGCCGGCATACAGATGATCCATGTCCCCTATACCGGTGCGCAGCAGGGTTACTGGAGCGATGTCATGGGAGGGCGGCTGGCGGCGACGATGCAAGGGGTGACGGGTGGCCTCGCCCTGGCCAAGGAAGGCAAGCTGAACCTGGTTGCCGTCGCTTCGCGCGAACGCGCCAAGCTGTTGCCGGATGTGCCCGCCGTCGGGGAGGTCTATGCGGGCTTCGACGTCCCGGCCTGGTTCGGGCTCGCCGTCGCTGCGGGCACCCCTGCAAACATCGTGCAGAAGCTGGAAGCGGCGGCGCTGGTGGCGCTGCGCGACCCGGCGACGCGCTCCCAACTGGCAGCCATCGGTGTCGACCTTGGCCCGATCATGTCCGCCGAGGCCTTCGCAACCAAGATCGTGACCGACAACCAGATGTGGGAGAAGACGTTCAAGACTGCCGGACTGATGCAATGAAGCCGTGCCAGACCAACGCCGGGACCGGCGGCGAACAGGGTGAACACAGTGGGCAATGAACCTGCAGCCACGGTTGTCGAGATCGCCGGCGGGCTGCGATTTCCGGAGGGTCCGATCGCGCTGCCGGACGGCGATGTGCTGCTGGTCGAGATTGCCCGTGGGACCTTGACGCGTGTGGCCCCGTCAGGCACGACCACCGTGGTGGCCAGCCTCGGCGGTGGCCCCAACGGCGCCGCGATCGGCCCGGATGGTGCCTGCTACGTATGCAACAACGGCGGCTTTCGCTGGCAGGGGGACGCCCTGTTCGCGTTGCGCCCGGCCGGCCAGGCCGAGGACTACCGCGGTGGCAGCATCCAGCGCGTGGATCTGCAGACCGGTGTGTTCCGCACGCTTTACAGCAAGGTCGACGGACGCGACCTGTCGGCACCGAACGACATCGTGTTCGATCGGCAAGGCGGCTTCTGGTTCACCGATCCCGGGACCCGGCGCGCTCGCCAGGAGGACCGCGGCGCGGTGTACTACGCGACGATTGACGGCAACTCCATCACCGAAGCGATCTTTCCGATGCACCACCCCAACGGGATCGGCCTGTCGCCCGACGAAAGGACGCTGTATGTGTCTGAAACCCAGACCGGCAGGGTCTGGGCTTTTGACATCACCGGCCCGGGGCAAGTGGCCAGAAAGCCGGAGTATCCCAATGGTGGCGCCCTGTTGGCGGGGCTGCCCGGCTTCGAATTGCTCGACAGCCTGGCGGTGGACGGGGCCGGGAACGTCTGTGTCGCCAGTCCCTATCGCGGGGCGATCGTCGTCATCTCCCCGGCCGGCGATGTACTGCGTTACGTCGAGATGCCCGATCGGCTGCCGACCAATATCTGTTTCGGGGGCCCCGACCTGACGACGGCGTATGTCACGCTGTGCCAGCACGGAACGCTGGCACGCTTTGCGTGGCCGGAGCCCGGATTGCCCTTGAACTTCCTGACGACTTAGGAGCACGGGGCCATGGGCAAATGCCCATGAACCAGATAGACCTCACACGGGCTCCAGCTCGAGTACACCGGACCAGCGCAACACCCGCGCATCGTCGCCATCGTAGGGCGTGGCGCGGTGCATCGTCCAGCGGTCGTCCCACATGACGAAGTCGTCAGGCGCCCATTTGTGCGCGTACACGAAGCGGCGCTGCGTGGCGTGTTCGGTCAGTTCCTCGATCAGCGCGCGCCCGGTGTCCACCGGCAGGCCGATGATGTGCGAGGCATGGCTGGCAAGGTACAGCGACTTTCGGCCTGTGAGCGGATTGGTCCGCACCAGCGGATGGACCACAGGCGGGCGCTTCTTGAAGGCATCCTCGGTCCAGTCGGCCACCTTCATGCCCATCTTGGAACGCGAATAGAAGATGCTGTGCTCCACCTTCATGCCGTCGATCTCGGCCTTGCGGGCTGCACTGATCGCATCGTAGGCGGCGCGCATGTCCGCATATTCGGTATTCGGTGGCACGGCGGGCAAGCGGCGGGCGGAAAGCGCTGTCAGCCGGATCGGTGGCTGCGCCTGGGACCCGTCGGTATGCCAGAGCAGGTTGGCGCGCAGGTACATCCCGCGCGCGCTGTTGGGATCGAGCTTGCCGCCGTCGTCCTCCACAGTCGAAACGTCGAAGAAGTGCGGATGGGCGCTCTTGGCCGTCTTCAATTCCTCCAGCTTGACCTCCGAAGGCGGGCCAAAGCGCTCGATGAGCGCCTGCTGCTGGTCGTCGTTCATCGGCATGGCGCGGAACACCAGCACGCCTTCCTGCGCCAATGCGTGTTCGATCGCGTCAACCTCGGCAGCGCTGAGGGGCCGCCGCACGTCAATGCCGCCTGCCTGCGCGGCAAAGGTATTTCCCAATCGGGTGATCTTCATGGTGACGTCGTCCTTTCCCATCGGGCCCTGGTGAGGCTGCAATGCCACAACATTCTTACCCGAGGCGGTCAGAAAAATTGTAGGTGTGGTCGCGAGGGATGGGATTTTGTTTGACGATGGGCAGCCATAACGCGCGATCCCATTGCGCAATCCCTGATCATCGATGCTGATGCCCCTCCATCACAAACCGATATCGTTGCGCCCGACGCGGCGGCCTAAAATTCGGGCTGGCATGGGAAGGCGCCGGTTTGGCCACTGGCGCCGAGTGCCTTCATCTTCAATGCAACTCGATCGGGAGCCATCATGACCCAGCAAGTCCTTATCCACGGCGGCCTGCTTGTCGACGGCACCGGCTCGGAGCCGCGCGAGGCCGACGTGGAGATCATCGACGGCAAGATCGCCCGGGTCGGGCAGATCACGCCGGGCCGGCACGAAATGATCGACGCACGCGGCTGCATCGTCACACCCGGGTTCGTCGACATCCATACACACTATGACGGCCATGTCATGTGGGACACCAGCCTGGCACCGACATCGATGCACGGTGTGACGAGCGCCGTCATGGGCAACTGCGGAGTCGGTTTCGCGCCCTGCAATCCCGAGCACCGGGAGATGCTGGTGGAACTGATGGAAGCGATCGAGGATATTCCCGAGGCCGTGCTGAATGCGGGGCTCCCCTGGAACTGGCGGTCCTTCCCGGAATACCTGGAGGTGCTCGCGTCAAAGCACTTCGACATCGACGTGGCGGCGCAGGTGCCGCACGGTGCGCTGCGTGTCAACGTGATGGGGGAACGCGCGGTGCGCCGCGAAGTGTCCACCGACGAAGACCGCGCCGAGATGCAGCGCCTGGTGCGTGAGGCGGTCCGTGCCGGTGCCGTCGGCTTCTCGTCCAGCCGCATCCGCGCACACAAGACGCGCAGCGGCAACTTCACGCCGGACTATCTCGCAGCCGAGGACGAACTGCTGGCCATTGCGATGGGCCTGAAGCTCGAAGGCAAGGGCGTACTGCAATTCGTCACCGACATCTCCGACCAGCGCGAGCCCGGAGTCGCCGAGTTCAACATACTGCGGCGGCTGGTCCAGAAGTCGGGCCGACCACTCTCGCTCAATATCACACAGCGCGAGATCGATCCCGACGGATGGAAGCGGCTCATGGCCATGATCGGCGAAGCGAACAACCAGGGCATCTCGATCAAGGGCCAGATCATGGGCCGCCCGATCGGGTTGGTGCTCGGCTTCGAGCTGACCCAGAATCCGTTCATGGCCTACCCCTCGTTCGAGGCGCTCGCGAAACTTCCGTTCGCCGAAAAGGTGCGGCGCCTCGCCGACCCTGCGGTGCGTCGCAGCATCCTCGCCGAGCAGGCCAGTGACCCGGAGCTGGGCGGCCGCGTCGCCGCGTTCGACCGGCTGTTCGAAGTGGACGACAACCCGGATTACGAGCCGCCAGCCGAGTCCAGCATCGCAGCACGGGCCCGTCACAGCGGCGTTGGTGCGGCAGCGTACGCCTACGACGTCTTAATGAAAAATGATGGCCACGGCCTGTTGTACCGGCCGGTGCTGAACTACGCAGCCGGCAACCTGGATGCGGTCCACGAAATGCTGACCGATGCGAACGGCGTTCCTGGCCTGAGCGACGGCGGGGCGCACTGCGGCATGACCTGCGATTCCAGCATCACGACGTTCAACCTAGCGTACTGGACCCGCGACCGCAAGCTCGGCCCGCGCTTGTCTCTGGCCAAGGTGGTGAAGGGCCACACCGCCGATACCGCCGCTGTGATGGGGTTCCGAGACCGCGGACTGATCGCACCCGGCATGAAGGGCGACGTGAACGTGATCGACTACGACCGGCTGCGCCTGTATCCGGTGGAAGTGGTGTACGACATGCCGGCCGACGGACGCCGCCTGGTGCAGCGCGCCACCGGCTACAAGGCCACGCTGGTGTCGGGCGTGCCGATCGTGCGTGACGACCAGCACACCGGCGCGCGTCCCGGGCGGCTGGTGCGGGCAACCTGACAGCCAGTTTTCGTGATGCTAGGAGTTGTAGTTCAACCGAAGCCCGGGCCAGGGCCAGCGTACCTTCACCAGCTTGCCACGGCCTGAACAGGTCACATAGGCATCGCACATGTCCTTGCCACCGAAGCAGATGTTCGTTACAAAAAGGTCGTCCGGCACGTCGACATAGTCGACGCTTCCGTTCTTCGGGTCGACGATAGAGATACCTCCACGAAACAGCGTCGCGACGCCGACACGGCCATCGGCCTGCACCGCCAGGCTGTCGACCAGTTGGTAGTCGGTCAGCGTGGCCACCAGCCGACCAGGTAGCAGCCCTTGCGGGGGTTCCAGTACGCCCGGCGACTGGATGTCGAATGCCCAGATCCTGCTTGTCAGCGACTCGGCCACATACACGATGCCCCCATCAGGCGACAGGCCGATGCCGTTGGGCGTAACCATCGGGAACTTCGCACGGACGATGCGGGTTCCGTCGGCCTTCGCATAGTAGATCGCGCCGTGGAACCGGTGGTCATTCATTGACTTGCCAAGGTCGGTGAACCAGAAGCCGCCGTGCCGGTCGAAGACGATGTCGTTCGGTCCACGCAGGGGCATGCCGTCGCACGACTGGTACAGCGTCTCGAACGCTCCGGTGGCCAGGTCCACCCGCTGGATCGAGCCCCCTTTCCAGTCATCGGGCGCGCCGTGCGGGCTGAGGTAGCCGCCGGGCAGTTCGGCCCACTTGAAGCCACCGTTGTTGCAGACATAGGCCTTGCCGTCCGGGCCGATCGCCGCACCGTTCGGTCCACCACCGAGATGCGCGATCACGTCCGAACGACCGTCAGCCCCGACGCGCGTGAGCGTCTGGCGCCGGATCTCCACCAGCACGACAGAGCCGTCGTCCATCGCGATCGGGCCTTCGGGAAATTGCAGCCCTACAACCATGGTCTCGAATTTCAAGCTTTCTCCTGGCATGGTCCTCCCCGATCCGGGCCCTCAGAGGGCCAGATGACGCTTGGCGGATTCGCCAGCGGCGTCAAAGTCCTTCCAGTTGCCCTCGAACGCGATGCGGCCGGTGCTGAGGATATAGACGTAATCGGTGCAACGGCGCGAGAACCAGATGTTCTGCTCCGAAAGCAGCAGCGCGACGCCGTCCCGCTCGCACACCTTCCTGACATCGATGGCGAGCTGTTCGACGATCAACGGCGCCAGCCCTTCGGTCGGCTCGTCGAGCAGCAGCAGTCGCGGGCGGGCCGCGATCGCACGCGCCACCGCCAGCATCTGCTGCTGTCCGCCGGAGAGCCGCCCTCCAAGGCGATCGGCGATCGGCTGCAGCATGGGGATGTCGGCAATCACGTCAGCAGCGGGAATCGCTGGGCGGGCCGGACTCGCGGCATGGGCCGCCATGTCAATGTTCTCGGCGACAGTGAGGTGGGTGAAGATGCGGCGGTCCTCCGGCACCAGTGCCATCCCAAGGCGCGCCCGCCGGAACGCCGGCAGGTCATCCAGCGGTTTGCCGTCCCACGCCACCCGGCCGCTGATGCGGGGCTCGCCATTCATGATGCTCTTGAGCAGTGTCGTCTTGCCGGCCCCGTTGCGCCCAAGGACGGAGACGCGGGCACGCTCGGCAACCTTCAGGTTGATGCCATGCAGGATATGGCTGTCTCCATACCAGGCATGGAGCGCGGCAACCTCAAGCATCGACCATCTCCTTTCCGAGGTAGACCTCGCGCACCAGCGGGTTCACACGCACTTCGGCAGGCGTTCCCATGGCGATGACTTCGCCGTAGTTCATGACCATGATGCGGTCGGCCAGCCCGAAGATCACGTCCATGTCGTGTTCCGTCATGACCACGGTGATGCCCTTGTCGCGGCGCAGGCGCTGGATCAGGTCGACGATGGCGAGCCGGTCGGCATGCGACATACCGGCGGTCGGCTCGTCGAGCATCAGCACGCGCGGCTGCTGCGCCAGCACCAGCGCGATCTCGAGGCGCTTCTTGTCGCCGTGCGACAGGAACCTGGCTTCGACCGGGCGCACATGCGCCAGCGACAGATCGGCCAACAGCTGCTCGGCTTCGTCGACCACGGCCGGCGCAGGGCGCCATGCGTACCACGGGCCGCAGGACCGGCCCGCCCCGCGCAGGCGCGCCTCCACGCTGCAGATGACGTTGGCCAGCACCGTCAGCCCCTGGAACACGCGCGCTACCTGAAACGTGCGCCCGAACCCGGCACGTGCACGCTGGTGCACCGCCATGCGCGTGATGTCCTGCCCGGCGAACCGCACGCTGCCGGAACTGCCGGGCACCTCGCCGGTGACCGCTTTGAACAACGTCGTCTTGCCGGCGCCATTGGGGCCGATCACCGCGAAGGATTCGCCAGACGCCACCTGCAGGCTGACGCCCTTGATGACTTCGAGCGCTCCGTAACACACGCGCAGATTTTCGATCTGGAGCAACGGGTTCACGGGCCGCCTCCTGCGCCGCGCGCCGCAAGCCGCGCACGCAGCTCGCGGTACATACCGACCACGCCACTGGGCGCCACGAGGATGATCACGATCAACAGCCCGCCGACGATCACCTCGTACAGCCCGGCGTAGGTGCGGGTGTAGTAGCCAATGGCGGCAAACACGGTGGCACCAACCGCCGGCCCCCAGAACGAGCCGACTCCGCCCAACAGCGTGAACAGCATCGGTTGCAGCGACTGCAGCCAATGCACCTCCTCCAGCGTCACAACGCGGGTCCAGGGCGCATACAGGGCGCCGGAGAACGCGGCCACGGCGCCCGATATCACGAACGCCAGGATGCGGTAGCGCGCCACGTTGGTTCCCAGGAAGGCGGCGCGCTCCGCGTCCTCCCGGATGACCTGGAATATCCGGCCGTAGCGGCTGTGCAGCAGCCACCACAGGCCGGCCGTGGCCAGTGCAATGGTGACGACCAGGAACCAGTAGTACGCCTGTGACGAGCTCAGGTCCAGCACCGCAAGACCAAGGTCGATTCTGGGGCGCGGAATGTTGGACAGGCCATCCTCGGCGCCGAGCACCTTGGAGTAGCTGATCACCAGGCGCAGGATCTCGGACAGCGCCACCGTCAGCACCGCCAGAAAGATACCGGACAGCCGGCGCAGGGCCACGATGCCGATGACCCAGGCGGCCGCGCCGCCAATCAGCGCCCCCAGCACAAGCATCAGCGGGAACGGCAGCGCGATCTGGTAGCGCAGCAGCGCGCCCGTGGCATAGGCACCCATGGCGAAGAACCCCGCATGGCCGAATGACGCCAGCCCCGCGTAGCCGAACAGGATGTTCCAGGACATCGCGAACAGCGCCTGGATCAGCACCAGCCCGATGATGAACTCGAGGCCGGGGTTGGCCCACAGCGGCACGCTGGCGACCACGGCCAGTGCGACCGCGCCGAGCACCAGCGGCGTGCGCGCCGACACAGCCTTGCCGGGGGTGGACCGGGATGCGGCGCCGGCCGGCTTCATGCGTGCGCGCCCTTGGGCGGAACTATGCCATTGGGCCACCAGATCAGGAAGGCGGTCAGCGCGACGTAGATCGCCAGGCCCGGCACGTTCGGCAGCAGCACGTTGCCCAGGTTCTGCACTACGCCGAGCAGCAGCGAAGCGGCAAAGGCGCCGCGCACGCTGCCCAGCCCGCCGATGATCACGGCAAAAAACGCCAGCAGCAGGTACGAGCCACCGACGGTGAGGTCGACGGTCTGTAGCGGCACCAGTAGCCCGCCGGCAAACCCGGCCAGCGCAAAACTAGCCACGACGCTGATGCGCAGCAGCGCCGGGACGTTCACCCCCAGCATGGCCGACATCCACGGATCACTCGCCACCGCCTGCATCAACTTGCCGACACGCGTGCGATGGATCGCGAAGTCGAGCAGCAAGAACGCCACCGCTCCGGCGGCGATGACAAACATGGAAAACCTGGTGATGAACAGACGACCGATCTGCACCGCGCCCTGTAGCTCGGGCGGCGGATCGACGGTGTGCACCTCGCCGCCCCAGAGCAGGCGCACTCCACCCTCGATGCACAGCAGCAGCGCGAAGGTGCCGATCAGCACATAGTGGTAGTCGACATTGCGCAGCCGCTGCAGCAACAGGCGGTCGGTCAGGTAGCCCAGTGCGCTCACCACCACACCGGCCGCCAACGCCCCGAGCAGGTAGCTGCCCATGGACTCGGGGTGCCTGCCGATGATGCCGAAGGCAACGTACACGCCGATCATGAAGAAATGGCCGTGCGCCATGTTGAGGATCTTCAGGATGCCGAAGATCCAGGTCAGCCCGGCGGCCACGAGAAAGATCGCCATGCCGGTGGCGATACCGTTGTAGGCCGCGAACAGCCACTCGAATAAATGCATCTGGAACCGCGCGCGGGCGCCCGCTGGTGCCGCGAACTGGGGGGTCGGTGGAGAGGGAGGCTGCGCGCTTACTGGATGTACTCTTTGCCGGGCGAGGGTGTTTCGATGACGCTGAGCTCCGGCACCGTGCGCACTTCCTTAAGCGTGATGAAGGGTTCGGTTTCCACCCGGTTGTAGTTGCCGACGAACAACGTTGCCATGCCGGCGTGGTCGGCTTTGCGCACTGTGTAGGGTCCGATCTCGGATTCGAAACTGATGTCTTCCAGGGCCGCGATGACCGACGGCACGTCGGTCGTCTTGGCCTTCTTGATGCCCTCCAACAGTCCCCGCAAACCGATCGAGCCGCGCAGCACATGCCCGTTGGGGAAACGCTTGCCGGTCGTCACCGCGTAGTCGGCCAGCATTTGCTGCGAGATTTTGTTGCTCTTGACCGGCTCGCGCTCATAGGGCCAAAACACCGGCGACCAGACGTTGTTCGGCATGTCCTTGCCCAGCGCGATCAGGGCGACGTCTCCGCTCGTCTCGCCCATCACCTTAAGCTTCTTGTCGAGCCCGACGGCGCGCGCCTGCTGAAAGAAGCTGATCCCCGGCGCGCCCGGCATGCCGATGAATAGTCCCTCGATGTCTGAATTCATCAGCGAATTGATCTGCGGGCGGAAGTCCATCTGCGTGCCGCTCACCACGACCGGCTTGGCCACGTCGAATTCCTTGCTGGCGCGCTTCGGGTGATACTGCCTGACGGTGTTGCTGAAGACGCGCGCCGCATCATGGCCGAAAGCGTAGTCAGGCGTGATGGCGCCCCACTTGAGCACGTTCGGATAACGCTCCGCCAGTGCACGCCCCTGCGCGCCAAACAGCGAATACGCATTCGGGTTGAAGCGGAACACGTTGCGGTTGAACGCCTCGTGCGTGATCGCCATCCCGGGCGTGCTGCAGATGTACAACATCTTGAGTTCCTGGAGCAGCCCGCAATAGGCGATCGCCACAGTCGAA
>Ga0214919_10002375_pt1 | contig 29675 bp, 27 predicted proteins | sample LL1503_MetaG_FD_177994 | JGI IMG/M metagenome (GOLD analysis project Ga0214919, IMG submission 177994) | Freshwater microbial communities from Lake Lanier, Atlanta, Georgia, United States - LL-1503 | ecosystem: Environmental > Aquatic > Freshwater > Lake | place: USA: Georgia | collected... | reverse complement strand
ACGGCTTTAGGCACAGCGAAAATTCCAGCGACTTTTAAAGCTTTACCCAAGCCAGATAATCAATGGGTTTCAGGCCATGGGTTAAAAATTTATTTTTATCCCCTCACTCATGACTTAGAAATTAATCAAGAAGCCTATTTAACTCAGAGCGGTAATAGCTTTACGGGAGAACAAATTTTTTATAACACCTGGACTGAGATTATCAATAGCCCAGACTCCCAAACAGGCCAATCTCTGATGGTCCTACAACCCATGCATCCTACTAATCCTACTAATCCTACTCATACAGAGAACCGCTCATGACCCCAAACACCAGCACGCTTATTGTTCAAAATCTCGCTAAACGCTATGCCTCCCGCTGGGTTGTCAAAGATGTATCCCTGCAAGTCAAAAGCGGTCAAATTATTGGTTTGCTTGGCCCCAATGGCGCTGGGAAGACCACGTCTTTTTATATGATCGTTGGTTTAATCAAAGCTAATAAAGGCAAAATTTTATTAAATAATATTAATATTACTTCTAAGCCGATTCATCTAAGAGCCCAGCTTGGAATCAGCTACCTACCTCAAGAGCCCTCTGTCTTTAGAAAACTAACCGTAGAAGACAATATTTTGGGCATCTTAGAGCTTCAGAAAAATTTAAATAAAGCCCAGCAAGAAGAAAAACTAGAATCTTTATTGCAAGAATTTCATATCAGCCATATTCGAAAAACTTTAGGGATTAGTCTTTCAGGCGGCGAGCGTCGTCGCACTGAAATCGCCAGAGCCCTGGCAACTTCTCCTAAATTTATTTTACTAGACGAACCTTTTGCAGGCGTTGATCCTATTTCAGTCATAGATATTAAAAAAATCATTCATCATTTAGCTGAAAAAAATATTGGTGTTTTAATTACAGATCATAACGTCCGAGAAACTCTAGATATTTGTGATTTGGCCTATATAGTCAACGACGGTGAACTAATCGCCCATGGTAATACTCAGGAAGTTTTATCTCATGAAGAAGTCCGAAAAGTTTACTTAGGTGATCAGTTTAGGCTTTAGATTTTTTTATTATTTTTACCCATTTTTTCTGGCTATTTTTTCTGGCTATTATTGCAGAATAGTAAAAAATAATGGTCTAATTAACACACCGGTTCAATATTATTTATCCCAATCAAAGGACACTTAGCTTATGACATTACAACTCACTGGTAGACACGTTGAAATCACTCCCGCCATTCGTGATTTCGTGACCCAAAAAATTGCAAAAATTTCTAAACACTCTGATTCGATTACGTCGATTCATGTCATTCTCAGCGTTGAGAATCATCAAGTATTTTTCGCTGAAGCCAAAATAGATATTTCAGGCGCTCAAATATTTGCTAAAACATCTGATTCTAATATGTACGCGGCCATTGATTTATTAATAGCCAAATTAGATAGACAGCTGATTAAACATAAAGAAAAAATCAAAAATCATTCCGGTCCTAAATTAATTATTAAAGACGAAGATGAAGATTTATAAAATTTAATTTTATAATTTCATGATCATTTCACTGACGGATCATTCCGCTCACGCCAATCTTGTTTTATTACACGGGATTGGCGTTTTAATTATGGGCCCCAGCGGCTCTGGAAAGACCAGTCTTTCTAATCAACTCATTCAAAAAGACTTAGGCTATCAGCTAATTTGCGATGATTTAGTTCTGCTCTCTTTAAAAAAAGATGACCATTCTCAAAATACTTATTTATATGGCGCCGATCCAAATCTATCTACATTCTCTTATCCCATTCATCTTTTAGTTTATTTAGGCGATCAACATAATTTTCTTGATCTCGCCCAATCTCATCCCTTACTTTCCCACATTCCTCATCAAATTAATTTAAGCCCCAAAGATCCCATCAAAAATCAAATTCAAACCCTACTTTCTTTTATTCAAGAAAATTTATTATTACAAATCTCTCTTTTTTCTTTTGGTTATAAACACCAGGTAGATCCAGATCCAAGCCAAAATTTAAATCCTGACCTTATATTTGATTTAAGAACCTGGCCCAATCCTTACTGGGATGAAGATCTCAAAGATTTAAACGGCACCGATTTAAAAATCATTGGTTTTTTTAATCAATCTGAGAATATTCATTACTGCCAAAATCAACTCGATCTTATTCAAAAAAACATCGTTATTTTTATCAATACAGCACTCAAAAAGAACTTTAAATTCCCAATGGAAATCCGCATTGGCCTAGGCTGCACAGGTGGAAAGCACCGCTCTGTCTTTGCTGTAGAGTCGCTTGCAAAACGCTTAAGCCCAAAGTACCCTTCGCTCCGCTTTCATCATAGAGATCAAAATAAATGGTAAATATATGGTAAGTATATTACTTATGACCCATGGCCAAATCGGCCTAGAATTATTAGAAACCGCGAAAAATATCCTAGGGCAAATTTCTACACCAACAGCCTGTCTCAGCTTAAATAACAAAAGCGACGTGAATTTAATTAAAGCTCAAGCTGCTCAATTATTAAAACGTCTAGACCGTGGCCAAGGTGTTTTAATTATCACTGATCTTTATGGCGCCACGCCGCATAATATCGCCCACGCCCTGAGCCTAGATCATCCAGGAAATACGCATTCTTCTGATATCAACTCTATTTCCAAAGCCATTGTCAGCGGTTTAAATCTTCCGATGCTTTTACGTGCATTAAACTATGCCCAAGATTTATCCCTCGAAGATCTCGCTGAAAAAACAACGCAAGGTGGTCATTTAGGGATTACTTGCCAGCAAGTTGAAATCAATATTTCAGCTGAGCTATAAAAAATAAATTAAAAAAATATAAACATGCCCATCCTAGAAAAAAAAATCTCCCTTATTAATAAACTTGGCTTACATGCACGCGCTTCAGCCAAACTAGTAGGCCTGGCTGAACGATTTGAAGCTGAAGTTTATTTAGTCCGAGAAGATAACCAGCTCATTGCCAGTGCCAAAAGTATCATGGGACTCATGATGCTCGCTGCCTCTTGCGGGACTAGTTTTATTTTAAAAGCCGAAGGCCCAGATGCCGAGCAAGCACTAGATGCTGTTGCGAATTTGATTAATCAGAAATTTGGGGAAGAGCAATAAAATCTAAATCCATCTGGATCTTCTCCCGACTTAAATCCAATTTTTTTATTTTGACCATGGGATATTTTTTCAAAATTACCTGCACATAAAAATTAACAAAATCCAAATAAGACCCCGTCATTTTTAGACTTAAACTGGCCTCTTCCATCCCTGCTTGCGGATGCTGCCCCAGCCATTTAATTTCAAAATTTTTCAATCCATAAATATCCGCCCGCTTGGATAAATCTAAAATCACCGCTTCTAAATTTTCTTGGGCTGGGAGGTTTTCAATCATCTGATTAAAAATAAATTTAATTTTTTGATCCGCTAAATTTTTAACTTTCAAATTTTCAATATTTCTAAATAAACTATTTTCTAAAATTTTTTCAGATTTTATATTTTTTTCTAAATTCAAATTATTAATTTCTAACTCTCGAATCACAAACATATAAAAAATAAGCCCTAGCAATATTTCCAAGACCAGGCCAAATACCAATATTTTCCAGTTATTTCTGCTCATCTGATTTCAAAACCCATCTTGCTTTGCCTGAATTAAAAACTCAGCCCCTTGAGCTTCTATCATCTCAACACTGCCCCAGAGAGATTCTTTCTTTAAATTATTTAAAAAAACTTCTAAATCTTGTGAAAAATTTTTATTAAAAATCCCAGTAATTTTTAAACCAGAGTTCAAATTAAAATCAAAGTTTTTCAAAACAATACTATTGGGAACTAAACCAGGCAGATTTTTTAAAAATACACCCCAATCCGCACTCTCTCTCGAATAATTTAATAACAAATCTAATTTTAAACCTTGGGCCGCCCAATCTTGCTGTTCTTTATTTAAGCTATTTAATTCTTGATCTAGATTATTTTTTACAATTTTTTCTTGCTGGTTTAAAAAAATTAATTTTTTCTCTTGAGCTAAATTTTTTAAACTTAAATTAATTAAAAAACCAAAAATTAAACTTCCTGCCAAAATTAAAATTAACCCTGAAAAAATTCTTTCTTTTCGAATTTCTAATCTTGCTTTGTTTTGTCTATACGGCAGCAGATTCATCATAAAATTATTTAATTCCCTGCCATTCAAAAACACCCATCGCTAGGCTGTAGGCCAGCTGGTATTTTTCCTCGATTTGATATCGTCTCTCCCCTTGCGCTGCCCTCTCCCCCATCCCCTCTCCCACACATGGGAGAGGGGCGAGGCTTTTGGGAACCTGATGACACAAATGCTCCCATCTCTCCACAGCCTGCTCCTCAGGCTCCGCTAAAACCGCTTTTAAATTATTTTCATTCATCCAAGCCAGATAAAAATTAATATTTTTAACATCCGTCAAAACAACATGGGCTTTATTATTTTTAACTAAATAATCCAGTGCCCCATTATTTTTATTAACATCTATCCCATGCTCTTTTTTTAAAATAAATTCAATTTGCTGTGCAATTAAATCATCAGACTCACAGCCCTTGGGCAGATCAATCTCAAATTTTTTGATTAAATCATTACCAATCAGAAAACCAGTATTTGAAAATTTAAAATCTTTATAATTTTCTAAATTTTTAAAATCTTTTAATTCACACGAGCCCGAAATATTCTCAAAAATATTTTCTTTATTTTTTAAAAATTTTTTAACAAAACAAAAATCTAAATTTTTACCATCAGCGTGAAACACCAGTCCCAGACTAAATTTATAACTAGATTTAATATTTTTTGATTTTAAAAACACAGCGCTCTCTTTTTTATCAAGCCATAAAAATCACGAACAATACAAGAATTAAAAAATATTTTATATGGCGCCATTACCCTCTATTTCATGATGATTCTTGTAGTGACGGACCTCTGTGTCCGCCCTAGCAACAGGACAGAGATAGGACAGCAGAAAATCACAGCCAATAAAAAACCCCGGTGAATTTTTTAATTTCAGCCGGGGGGTAATTTATCATTTGAAAAAACTCAATCTATTGAGCGTTAACACACGTTACATTGATAGGCGCACCTGTCGTGGTGCCTGGGTAATAAAACTGGACACTATCTGCAATAAAGAACGGTGAACCAGCAATGCTTCCTGTAATTGAGGCAACCACTGATGATTTCCCTGAGGAAGGAATATGAGCTCCATCACTCGTCGAGGGAGAAATCACAACATTGGAAAGATTATTTGAGATGTAGCTATAGGAGATATCACCGGGGATCACTCCTTGCGTACTAGTAAACGTACAAGTCAAATTAAAGTTATCTAAAGTAGAAAAAGTAGCATCAGGAAGTGGGGCCAAAGAAAGTAAATTATTGCCACCGCTACAACCAACCGACCTAGCATTGGGACAAAATTGCCCGGTACTTGCTAAATTCTGAGGCTGACTGTTTGCAATAAACATATCAACAAATCCTGACGAAGTACCCGCAAACCCCACCGAGCTCACCATCATCGCACCTACTAAAAACACACATTTTTTCATATTTTTATTCTTCATTCTGATTTCCTCACTGTTTGTTAAATTCAAGAAATTAAAAAATTTCAGGGCCAGCAAAATATATAACGCCCTTTCACAAACTCATCAAGAATTTTTAAAGATACACCCTTGTCCCACAACCCTTATGGCTCTAATCTCACAGGACTTTAACCTTGCAAAAAATTCCACCATGCGATTTTCACTTTCCCAAAAAATTCTGGGCTTATTTATTCTCGGCATGAGCTCAGGACTCCCCGCTGTTTTAATTGGCAGTACGCTTCAGGCTTGGTTTACTTATTCAGGCGCCTCTTTAATTTCTATTGGCTTTTTAAGCTTAATCGGCCTGCCTTATACTTATAAATTCTTATGGTCTTTTTTCTTAGATCGCTTTGATTTAAATATTTACAAAATCAGCCAACATCGCGCTTGGATTTTATTAGCCCAATTTATTTTAATTTTTCTCTTATTTTTATTAGCTAACTTCTCGCCCAGCACTCAGCCCAAACTATTAGCTGGCTTAGCCTTAGTCATTGCTTTTATTTCAGCAACGCAAGATATCGCAAGCTCTGGTTACTTAGTCGATATCGGCAAAGATCAATCAGGCCCTAGCGCTGCTAGTTTTATCACGGGTTATAGAATCTCAATGATCATCGCTGGAGCCTTAGCTTTAATCCTCGCAGACCATCTGGGATTTAAAATCACTTATCAAATCATGAGCTCACTCATGTTCTTATTTTTTATTTTAAATTTATTGTTTATTCCCAATCCCACTCATGAGACCCTCCGTCCTAAAAATATAAAACAAGCGATTACAGAACCTTTTTTAAATTTCTTTAAAAAATATCCTGTCAAAATTTCTATTTTAATTTTACTGCTTTTGTTTTTTTATAAATTAGGCAACGCGTTTTTGTTTACTTTTAATACTGTTTTTTTATTAAGAATCCTGCACTTCTCTCTCACTGATTTAGCCCTCGCGAATAAAATCATGGGACTAAGCGCTGCTTTATTAGGAGGTGTTATAGCTGGCCTCTGGATGCGCAAATTATCTTTATTTCAGGCCTTATTAATTTTTGGCTTAATCCAAGCGCTTGCAAATCTTGGCTATGTGCTTTTAGCTTTTATAGGCGGCACGCATTTTGATCTCATGGCCAGTGTTTTATTTATTGAATATTTCTGCTCCGCCTTAGGTTCAACGGCTTTTATAGCCCTGACTATGCATCTCTGTGACCTAAAATACTCGGCCAGTCAATATGCGCTATTAAATTCTCTTGAAAGCGTTGGGACTGTTTATTTAGGCCCCATCGCTGGATTTTTACTAGTGGGTTTGAAAATAAGTTGGCCTGAGTTTTATTTGTTAAGTTTTTTATTGTGTATACCAGGGCTAGTTCTTGTCTTAATTTTAAAAAAATATTTTTAACTACAATCCATTTGATCCCCATCATCAGGCACAACAGCTGGAACAACACCCCAAGGCAAAATCGCATGCTGTCTTCGCAAAGGAGGTGGATCTTGAAGCACTGCGCCTATCCGAGCCATCCAAACTAAATCACCATCAACAGCGTCGCCGATATCCATGTCGACATTTTGCTGCCCCTGCACTGCTTGATTGATACCAGCCATCACACACTCCTTAGTTTTATATTTAGTTTCATATTTGGTTTTATATTTAATCTTCCCTGGCGCCAAGCAAAACTAATCTGTATATAATTTTGACCCTGCTCCAGATCACATCAGAAAAATCATACATGTTTTTATTTGCTGAACTCAATCGCTTGTTATCTATTTATATGTCCCGGGAAAAAATCGACATCATTGTGGATAGCTTTTTAGTCGCGGCGGACGCCCATGAGACCCAAGATAGATCCTCTGGTGAGCCTTATATTACCCATCCTGTCGCCGTTGCGTGCTTATTAGCAGAAATGCACATGGACCCTGAGACGATCATGGCCTCTTTATTACATGATGTGATTGAAGATACCCATTATTCGCATGCAGATTTAGAAGCTTTATTTGGCGAAAAAGTGGCTGAATTAGTCGAAGGCGTCAGCAAATTAACCCAAATTTCTTTTGGCTCCAAAGCCGAAGCCCAGGCTGAAAATTTCAGAAAAATGATTCTGGCCATGGTCCGAGATATTCGCGTGATTATTATTAAGCTGACGGACCGATTACATAACATGCATACTTTAGGTGCTTTAAAGCCTGAAAAGCGCCGCCGTATTGCCATCGAAACTTTAGAAATTTACGCGCCGATTGCTAATAGACTCGGCATGAACAGTATTAAAAGATCGTTCGAAGATCTGGGCTTTCAGGCTTTATACCCCATGAGATATAGAGTCTTGAAAGAATGTGTCAAAAGGGCCCGAGGGAATAGACAAAAGCTCATGGAAAAAATTCATGAGGCTTTATCTAACAGATTAAAAATTGAAGGCGTGGCCCCAGAGCATATTTTTGGCCGAGAAAAAAGGCTGTTTAGTATTTTTAAAAAAATGAGAAATAAGGGCCTGCCTTTCTCAGAAATCATGGATGTGTATGCTTTTAGAATTATCGCTAAAGATCTCCGTGAATGTTATGTCTTACTCGGTGCCGTCCATAGCGTCTACACGCCAATACCAGGGCGATTTAAAGACTATATCGCCATTCCAAAAGCAAATGGTTATCAATCTTTACATACTAGTTTATTCGGCCCTCATGGGGTTCCCATTGAAATTCAAATTAGAACCCAAGAAATGGAAGAGCATGCAGAAGCTGGGATCGCAGCCCACTGGTTATATAAATCAGGCGGCGGCTATACCTCAGCGACTGAACTTAAAACCAGAGAATGGCTCCAGAATTTATTAGACATGCAATTAAGATCCGTGAGCTCCCTAGAGTTTATAGAAAACGTCAAAATAGATTTATTCCCAGACGATGTTTATGTCTTTACACCAGAGGGTGATATTAAACAATTACCCAGAGGGTCTACACCCATTGATTTTGCCTATGCCATTCATACGGATCTCGGCAATCAATGCATTGCCGCCAAAATAGACCGTCGTTTAGTGCCGCTCTCTCAAACTTTAACAAATGGCCAGACCATAGAAATATTAAGTTCACCGACGGCCACTCCCAACCCTTCTTGGCTAAATTTTGCGTTTACCGCCAAGGCAAAGTCTGGCATTAAATTATTTTTAAAATCTCAAGAAAAAGATTCTTCTATCCAGCTGGGGCATAAATTATTAAATTATTCTCTTCAGGAATTTAAATTACGCTGGGAAAATTTAGATTTAAAAATCAAAGAACAATTATTGTCTATTTTAAATTTAAACCCGGCTCATGAGTCTCAATTATTCTCAGAAATTGGTTCTGGATTACGCGCCAGTATTGTTGTGACGCACCAGATTTTAGATATTTTACAAGACCCCAATATTGATAAAACTGCGCCTAAAAACTTACCTTCAGAAATAACACTCTCTCATTCTGAAGGCATGAAAGTGACTTATGCAAACTGCTGCTATCCCATCCCGGGTGATGATATCCGAGGCATCTTAGAACCAGGCCAAGGGATTAAAGTCCATCGCTGTGATTGCCCTCAGCTTTTAGAAGCTGAAAAAATTAATCCGAATGCCTACATCCATGTCAAATTTGCCGAAGAACAAAGTCGAAATTTTCCAGTCAAATTGTCTATTTGGATTAAAAATATCAAAGGCGCTGTTGCCGATATTGCCAATACCATTGCCGCTCAAGATATTAATATTGCCGAATTTCAAATTGATGAATTAGATAATATCCAAGGCGTTCTATCCGCCGTCATAGAAGTCAAAGATAGAACGCATTTAGCTCAAATTATTCGCAAAGAAAGACGACTTTCTTGCGTGATAAAAATCGAACGTCCTAAATTAAAAATCAGTCGAAAGATTCTTAAAATCTAGTTATTCATAATTATTCACAAGATCACCCACAGAATCTGTGGGTATCTATTTTTTAAAAAAAAAAATTAGTTTTTTTGAAATTATTTTTATTTCTATGCACAAGGTTCCAGGACTTTATCCACAGGCGGCTCCACAAAATCTGTGGGTAAGTTAATTATCTTTATTCAAATCATAAAGACGCCAAAGCCCCAGTAAAACTAGATCTGGCTCAACATGATCAAATAATTTTTCTTCTTTAAATAATTGGGAAAACCCACCCGTGGCAATCACTCTAAGAGATTTAAATTCAGGTCGACCTTGATGCTCTTGCTTCAATCGACTAATCACTTCTCGCGCCAAACCTAAAGCACCAAAATATAAACCTGCTTGAATATTTTCAATCGTATTTCTACCAATTAAAACATTCGGCTTTTGAATTTCGACCTGGGGAAGCTGTGCTGTATTTAAAGACAAGGCTTCCATGGAAGTTCTAAATCCAGGGGCAATTAAGCCCCCTTTCCATTCGGATTTCGCAGTCACAAAACTAAAGGTCGTCGCCGTCCCAAAGTCCACAATTAATTTATTTTCTTGGGGATATAAAAATTCAGCAGCAATCGCCGTGGCTATACGGTCTGAGCCAACTTCTTGTGGATGATGAACGTCTAATTTTAAACCCAGTTGAATTTTTTCTGAGCTGCTATTTAAAACTAAAGGCCTTAATTTTAAATATTTAGCACAAGCCGCTTGAACCGAATATAAAAGATCAGGAACGACCGAACTCATAACAACAGCCGTAATTTTATCCGGGTCAAACCCATTTTCTCTTAAAATGCTTCTTAAAAATAAACCATATTCATCCGAAGTTAATTGGCTTTTAGAAGATTTTCTAAATCTTAAAACAATTTGATTGCCCAAGAATAAACCTGCAAATAATTGGGTATTCCCAATATCAATCGCTAAAAGCATTTTTAAATCTCCCTATGAATTTAATTTTTTACTGAGATAGAGAAGCACCTGTACCACCATCAGCATCAGCATGGACAGGCGCACCAGCACCATGGGCCTCAGATAATAGATTCACCTCTGTGACTACTGGGCTGATTTCAGGCTTCAGCGCAGAATCCGTAAAAATCACGCTTGTCATAGGTGTAGCTATATTACCCGCCTCTAACAAGCCTTTTGCCCGAGGACACTGAATAACGCCAGGAGAATCGGGAAACCCAAGTGCGCCCGCTCCTGCTCCACCACTTAGACAGGGAACAGCTAAAGAAGGCTCAAGCCCATCAGGCGCTTTAAATCCCCGCAGAACAGCGCTCACTGGCCCTAAGTCCATAGAAAAAAATACTTCTGCAGAATCCCTATCTGAATCCGTGTCTGAATCCGTGTCTGAATGACCCTGATACGCTTGCGCAGCTCGAGAAAATGCAGGCTTTTTAATACCGTCAGTATTCGAAGGAACCCCAGCAGCCATCACCAGCGCAGGAAAAACAGGATCAGGATTGGTAAAATTTGAAATCCCTGACAAATCAAGACTCAATGTTTTAAACGTTCTTCTTTGTGACATCCCCAGCACTACTCCCCATTGATATTTATTATTCTTTATAAAAAATTTAAAACCCTGTTTTTAGGGCGGTGTTTTTTAACAAGTAAACACCTTTAAATCAATAGAGTTTACATAGAGTTTTTATGCACTCTGGGTTAAATCCCCGGCTATACAAAAATCTTTGGGCTTTCTGCCAATTTTTATAATCTTTTAGATCTAAATTTTTAAATTTTTTATTTAAAATTTTTAAACTTATTTCAGCCCAATTTATCTCTGGATTACTTTCTTCTAGATTATTTAAAACTTGCTGAATTAAATCTTGAGAAAGCCCCTCTTGTCTTAAAGCTTGTTTTATATAATTCGGCCCATAGCCTTTTCTAGCCCTGGATAAAATATAAGCCTCGGCATAGCGGGTGTTAGATAAATAGTTTTTAGAGATTAGTTCTTGGAGTAGGTCTTGAATGATTTCCCCCTCTCTGCCCAACCGGCCTGCGGCCTGCTGGTCTATCTCTCCCGCCAGGGGAGAGACGATGTCAGAATGAGAACGCGTTAAATAATCTCGCACGCTAGATAATAATTTTCTAGATAGCTCTAATTCTGAGTGCTCTCGAATAGACAAAAAGACCAGAGCTTTATTTTTTAAAAAAATATAAAGATCGTGTTGGTTTTCCATGACTATCCTATTGCGACATCGTCTCTCCCCTTGCGGGAGAGACAGGCCGAAGTTGAAACCAAGGACAGAGAGGGGATCATTCTAGGAACACCCCCTCTCTGCCATTAAATTTTACAGTTCTTCTTCGACTTCAGAATCCGTCTCCGCAGGCACCACATCCAGAGTGACTAATTTATTCAAAAACGCCTCACGAATATTTTTCTCGAGCGTTGCTGCGATGGCTTTATTTTCTTTCAAAAACATTCTTGCATTGTCTTTACCCTGACCAATTTTCGCGCCCTCATAAGCATACCAAGAGCCTGATTTTTCAACTAAGCCGGCTTTCACCCCGAGCTCAATTAATTCACCCTCACGAGACACGCCTTCGCCATAATAAATATCAAATTCTGCTTGTTTAAACGGTGGTGCGACTTTATTTTTAACCACTTTGATGCGGGTTTCATTACCGACTAATTCTTCGCCCTTTTTAATACTGCCTGTTTTTCTAATATCTAATCTGACGGACGCGTAAAATTTCAGCGCATTACCACCCGTCGTTGTTTCAGGGTTTCCAAACATCACGCCGATTTTCATACGAATTTGGTTAATAAAAATAACCAACGTATTAGATCTTTTAATATTTGCTGTTAATTTTCTTAAAGCCTGTGACATTAATCTTGCCTGTAAGCCCATATGAGAATCGCCCATATCGCCTTCAATCTCAGCTCTTGGCGTTAAAGCCGCAACAGAGTCAATTACCACAACATCGACCGCACTGGATCTGACCAACATATCTGCAATCTCTAAAGCCTGCTCACCATTGTCTGGCTGAGAGACTAAAAGATCTTCCACTCTCACACCGACCGCTTGGGCATAGTTAGGATCCAGCGCATGCTCAGCATCGATAAACGCCGCCGTGCCACCCGTCTTCTGACACTCTGCAATGACTTGCAAAGTCAAAGTAGTCTTACCAGAAGATTCAGGGCCAAAAATTTCAATGATTCTTCCCTTAGGCAAGCCACCTATTCCCAAGGCAATATCCAAACCTAAAGACCCTGTTGAAATCACTTGGATATCACGCCCTTCTGGAGAATCCCCCATACGCATGACGGACCCTTTACCAAATTGTTTTTCTATTTGAGACAGTGCGCCCATCAGTGCTTTGCGTTTTGAATCATCCATCTTGAATCTCCCCAATTAATAAAAAAAATTAATAAAAAAATAAAAATATTTAAAAAATAAAGCGCGCTATTTTGCTGTTTGAATTCTCATATGTAAATAAATCATTGTTAAAAAAAACAAGAGCCCCACTAAAACAAAAGCACTAAAGATTCCCAAGGGCAAAATCCCCAAAATCCAGACAGAGATAGCACTGACTAAGACTGCAATAAAATTCATAACACTCGAAGCAGATGCCTTATCAGGAATCGCATTCGACGCAATATAAGCCGCTGCAGGATAAGTAAAACTCACGAGAAAAAACATCGACGCCGTAATGATAAAAAAGCAAGAAGAACTATGAGAATCAAAGACTACGAATATCAGCCCTAAGATCACCATTAACCCAGCAGTTAAGAACAAACTTAATTTTAAAACTTGATCTGCGGCGTATTTTTTTAACACATAAGCCGCTGCAAAAGATCCGACTAACATCGATATCGTATTCAATAAAAACCAAGTCCCATAAACTGCCGGGGTTAAATTTAAAACTCGATGGGCAATCAAAGGCGCAGCCACAGAATTGGTATAAGAAAACAAACCAACGCTGCTGACAATCAACGAGTAAACCATTAATTTTTTGTGCTTAAACGCCTCGGCATAATTTTTATAAATCACACTCGGACGAATAGGCTGTTTAATCTCTAAAGTCTCTTGGAAATAGCCCGTAAAAATTAACAAAGCCACGCCATAAATCATCAAGACCCAAAAGCAATCCACCCAATTTAAATAATGCGTAATCAAGCCGCCAATATAAACCGCCAGACCCACCGCCGCCGTAAAAGAAATCCCAGCAAAAGATAAAGCATGCTTGGCCCGCTCAGGGCTTAAAGATTCGTTCAATAACATAAACGTACAACACAACCCAGACGCGGCGCCTAGCGCTGTAATACCACGGGCTAAAACTAAGACCCAAAAAATATGCAGGGGCACGGCCAAAAGACATAATAAAATTCCAATCAGATTTAAAATTAATCCCGATCTCAGGGCAAACAATCTTCCATATCTATTAGCAATGGGCGCATAAATAAGCTGCCCTAAAAAATAACCAATCAAAAACACACTGACTAGATTAGACACCACGGCGTCACTGACATGCCATGTTTTTTCAATCATGGGTAAAGCAGGTGTAATAATCGCACAAGAGCTGGATGCGATGCTGATATAGCAAAGCAGCAAGGGAATTTTCCAAGTCCGCATATTGTTTTAAACCCCCGTGAGAAAAAGCTGGGGATTATGACATAGCCAAATGGATTTTACCTAGGGGCGAATCTTGTATTCAATGGCACTACCTTAAGAAAGGGCTTACCCGCCCATGGCCGGCCCTGAAGAATCTTTCCCAGCAGGCTTAGGAGTGACTTCAAACACAGGACCACGAGGCGTACTGCCTTGCGTAATACCAGGTGTTCTTTTTTCTGCCGCGGCGGCAAGCTCTTCTTGAAAACTTTTAGATGCAAAAGGCCGAGGGGCAGGAGAGCTAACAGTTTCAGCGGCGGCTGTAGGCTCTATTCCTAAAGCTCGAGATAATTCTTTCTTAGATCCTTCTGTCACTGCTCCTGATAAAACATTGGGATCGCTACGAGTCAACCCTTTAGAAGCCAGCGCCGCATTAAGGCCGACAACACTCACGCTGTCACGATCGATACCGGCTTGATCCATCGCTTTTTGAAGTTGTTGCATTTTAGCAAAATGTGCCTCAAAGCCAGGTCGGGCCAAAGCACGCATCAGTTTTGCAGGCTGAGAGCTTGCCAACTCTTCCTTCGTCTGAATTGTCGACCCCATGGCGCTGATATTATCCAGCGTCTCAAGTGAGACGGCTTGAGTGCTACCAACTTTTGCGCTGGTTAAGCCATTCTCACCCTGCAATTGACCAGTGATTTTATCCAAAGATTCTCGTGTGTAAGTCGCTTGATCTTGGGGATCTTTAATTTGACTTCGTTGTTCTTGAAAGTCATTTACACCAACAAAATAAGTCGCATGACCAGTGATTGGATCTTGCTGTTTCACTACAGCACTTCGTAATTCAGCATCCTGCCCATTACTCAATTTCACCGAGCTCTTTGTAATAAAATCTTTAGACTTAGAAATCTCCTGCATAAATTCTTCTATCGACCATTGTCTAACAGACTCTGCAGAACCTTCACTCATTTTCTGAGCCAAAAGCTCAGCAGGCTTGTCTATCAAGGCTTCTGTAATTTCTTCTCTTGTCTTTGCCGCCGTTTTTTCGTTGTCTTGAACTCCCTGGCTAGAGACCTCTGTTGTTCTCTCTACAGCAGTCCTATTAATGGCAGTTATTTCTTCTTGTGTTTGCTTCTCTCTCTCCACGGCTAAAAGATATTCTGCCTCGGCATTAACTAAAGCGATGCGAAGACTTTCTTGCACTTCTAGATCTAAATCTCTCAAGTTGTTTTTAATCGAATTAAGCTGCTCAATCCTCGGATCACCAGCAGGAAGTGCTTGCTCCGGATCCTGGATTTGTTGAATCAACGCATTGAAAGTGTCTTTGCTTAAAGTTGCAGGATTAATATTCATGAGCATACAAGCAGACTGCCCAGATAATAAAAGATACTCCGCCATCATCTCTGCACCGCTCGGACGAGTAAACTTCCCTGCGTTTTTTTGAACTACCCAGACATTCTTTCCTCTCCACTATTTAAAATCTAATCTTTACAAAACTATAAAAACTTAAAACTAATAAATCCTATCTCACACCTGGCGTTGGACCTCTAGGAATAACATTGCTAGCAGCACTTGAGACAGGCAATACATAGTGTACTTTCATCCCTCTCATCAACAGCAACATCGCTTGAATCTCAGCTTCTTTGACACAGATCGTTAATTGATTCTCCAACACAGGACTCCTAGAAAAAGCCTGATGAAGATGTCGCATACGGGCATCATGCTGTGCCACCGCTTCAAAATACGTCAATGTCTTCGGCTCAATATGAAAAGAACGTGGTTTCGATCTAGGTGCTGGTGAATACATACCAGACTGTTCTAATTGATTTAACAAATGCGTTGTTGCCAAACAAGCAGCTTCTTTCTTTTCTTGCTCAGGCAGTTGCTCGAATTTTCGCCCCATTTTTTTAGGCTCTTCCCTAGGCGCCTTGAAACCAATAAAAACCTGATGGCTTTTTGGATTAGAAATCTTATCCACCAACACTGCACTTTTTAAACGCACCTGTGTCTGTGTTCCAGAACTTAATCTCACGACTAAAGTCGACCCCGCTTGAGCCATCTTGTTTTTCAAATCCACAAACATTTTTTTAATCTGCGCAGCTAAATTATTTAAGTTCTGCGCTAAGCCTAATTGTTGAGACACGGATCTCATTAAAGAATCAAACGGATTGACCTTTGAATTTTCTTCTTTACGAAGTTCGTCCAAGCTGAATTTCAAATTAGCCTCAATCGCCTCAGAACCAATTTTACCCAGAGCTGCTTGATTCGCTTTAATAATCTCAGCCAGTTCATGCTGAACCTTTTTTAAATGCTTTAAGTTCTCTTTCGAAAAACCATCGTCTCTTAAATAATCCACCGCCAGTTTAAATCCCAGAGGCTCTAAAATTTTTTCCAGCACACTGGCAATATTTAATGTCGCTAAATCTTCAAAATCTAAATGTCGAACAGCCGCTAAAAAATCTGCCTGAATTTTTTCAAGCTTATCTTTTTCCAGCGTGTGTAAATTCACCCCGAAAATAACCAAAAGCTGTGACATCACTGGGATTAATCTCGCCTCAGAAACATCAGGGAGATTATGGGGATCGAGGTCTCTCAATATGGGCATTTATCTATGTCTCCAAAGTTAAAACTTACAAAATCAAACATCAGGTCAAGAAGCTAGCGGTTTGGAACAGAACCAGCAGCAGGATTAGCAGCAGGATTAGCAGCAGGACCAGCAGGATTAGCAACGCCAGGAGCTGGCGCAACCGAAGGCACCTGAAGAACTTGAGGAGAACCCAGGACGATCGATGTCGTTGAGACTGAAGAAGGCGTTACAGAAACATCCCCTTGAAAGTGCTTCAATTTTTTTTCAAAATTATCAACATCGCTTTGTTTAGTACGAGTCAGAAAACCGCCCACTTTGCTCCTCATGGCCTCTAATTCAGCTGTTTTCTCCTGTTTAAAATCATCCCATGCTTCTCCTCGCAACTGACCAGCTAAATTGCTCACACCTTGATCATCCTCACCGGCATTCATTTTCGCAACCAAATCCGAAGACAAATTAATCTCCATATTCCAAAGCATCTTCAAAGCATCGGAAAAACCTGCTTTATTTGTGGATGTGATTGTTTCAACCACCTGGTTACCCGGTTTTAAAAACCCTTGAGCGACAAGACTTAAATTAGGATCTTTAGAAAGATTTGAACCAGTGAAAGTTAATGTTTTACCATTTGAATCCACTTCAAGCTTGTTATGAGTTTTTCTATTTTCATATTCAAATTTTTCGCCATTCGGATCCAGTGGTTTAGACGTAATTTCGCCATGGAGTTTTTTGTTAATCCAACTCCCTGTGGCTCGATCTTGAATCCCAATTGCACCAGCCATCGTTATCGTAAAACTGTAAGTAGCTTCACCACTGGCAAGCCCTAAGCCATTATTCGTATTAGCGTCTTGAAAAGCTTCACCACATTTAATCACATCACCCAATAAGCCCGAGTGATCTCTCAGCATGGGTAAAAATTTCTCATAGAGCGCCTCACCCTCATCAAGGCTGCTCGTCTCTGCCAAGCCCAAAGCCTTGATGGTTTCATCATATGTTTTCTTTTGACCTTCAGTCAGATACTTCGGATTACCCAAAAGACTGGTTTCAGCCACCAAGGCCATCCGACCGGACAGCACCGTATGAATAAATGTACGAAGTGCCTTAGCCTCCTTTGTCTCCTCCCCACGATCATCTAAAAGCTGAGGCTGAGTCTCTTTTATTATTTTTAAGAGACTCTCTACCTTCTCTTTAATCCGGGTACCCTCTGGCGCACCTTCTAGAGCTTTGTTGGGATGTAGTGTGAGTAAAATCTCAAACCCGTCATTGTCAGGATGCATTTCGGGAACTGGGACTGCTGGTGAACCAACAAGAACCGGCCAGTAATAATATTTTTTATCGGGGGATTCACCTGGAAGGTGATTAAAAATAACCCCCTTTTTGGCATTCATTTTTAAGGCTTGCGACAAGAGCTTTTCTCTTTGTCCTGCGTCTTGAAAGTGCACTCCTCCCATCAACCGATCATTCGCAGCACACACAAAGGCGGCTTGATCTAAGTCCGCTGTGCGACCTTTGTCTTTCAACATATGCTGCAAGGCTTTCCATTGAACATCAGGCTTTATTTTTGCAGCATCAATCGCTGCGCCAGCCTCAGTAACTTCATCCTTAGCAGCGACTAAAGCAGCTTTTGCTCTAGCAACTTCAGTTTCAGCAGTCGCAATAGCAGTAGCAGTAGCAGTAGCAGTAGCAGCAGTAGCAGGATTCACAGCCTTCGCAGCAGTTAAGCTAGCTTCTGCCGTCGTTAATTTAGCTTTTTCAGCCGTCACTTTGGCTTCAGCAGCTATTAGGGCGTCTTTTAACCCCTGGTCAACAAACTCCCTGGTCGCTTCACATTCCTTAAGAACATCTTTTCCAAAGCGCTCCCACAAGGCTTTCGCAAACAGTTCTTGTTTCGCAGTCTCCGTCACACCTAAATCCGCTAAGCGGGCTTTGTAAACGTCGATGGCAAAATCTTTAGCTTTATTAATAAAAGCGGACTCTTCCGTCTCAGAAGCTGTAACAGCTGAATCATAAGCCTTACTGGACGCCTGATACGCATGACGAATCTCGCCAGCCTTGGGACCTAGTTTTTGTAATAGCGCTTGTGGGCCTTCAGCAAGAAGCCTTGCTTCATCAAAAGAAAGATTCTCATCTGGCTTTGATGAATTTGCTGGCGTTTTTAAATACTGATTTTTAACACTGCCTAAAAATTCAGGAGAAATTTTATCAACATTGTCAGCTCCAACAAGCTCTTTCAAAAAAGCCTTTAAAGCATTGTCAAAAATAGGTGCAGTTCCAGTGCCAAGCTCAGTGAGATAAGCATCATTGGCAGACTTTAATCGATTGAGTTGTAATTCAATTAAGGCTTTCAATCCATCAGTGGGGCCAGCAACAGGTGAAGCATACGAATCAGAAATATGATTAATTCCACCCCGATTGCTCCCAACATAACGAGCGAGCAATGTTTGATCTAAAAAAGCAGCTCTGTAGTCACCAGAAAAAACAGCACCTAACTGAGTAGTTACTAGGGTCGCTCTCTCCGCTTTATCTTGTTGAGAAAAATCATCACCACCTGTCAAATCAGGAAGACCATTAACAAGATCCTTCACGGACTCCTGGGTCTCTCGCAACACAGCACCGTACTTAGACTCACGACCTGTAGGGCTAGATTCAAAAAGCGTTTTAACAACGCCTGCCACATCAGTTGGTGCATGTGTGCCGAGGTCTTTTTCTAAACGCTTGAGGACCAGCGTTTTCAAGCCAATAAATTTAGAATCTGCTGGGGCAACACCCACTAAAGATTGGCTCGCAATATGAGCCGCCAGTGCGTTTAGACCATCCACTAGATTCGTCTGATCTTTTAATGCATCGAAAGCACCTTTTCGGTCCGCCGGATTAGGACCCAACGATGTCAAACTTTCATACAAAGCCACGCGGGCTTCGACTTGAGTTTTAGTCAATGAAACAGAAGCACCAACATCTGCGATTAAATCAAAGTACTCGGCATGAGTTGGGTCTACCAAATGACTAACAAACGCCACTCGTGAAGGGATGTCGTTAACAACGACTGGCAAAACATGATCAGCACTGCCATTAAAAGCAGAAACTGCATCGACAGGAAGATTTGGATATTGATGATTAAGAATGGCGCCTGCATCTGGCTTGTTGCCATCAACCGAAGTTAAAGCAAATCCTAATAACTTAGCTTGCGCAGAAGGAGCAGCTCTTAGTGCTTTTAGTTCCGCTTTAACTGCATTGAATTTATCAACCAAGGTTTTCAAGCTCGTATCACTTGCTTGAATGTTTGCAATAGATTGAGCCGCTGCTAATTTCTCTGAAGTAACGGCAACGCCAGAAGCAATAGAAAACATTTTTTGCAATAAAATTTCTTGCAAGCTTTGGGCAGCTGGAGGCACTGCTCGTGCCTTATTGAACACTTCAATCAATGAGTTTTATCTAAGGCATAGCCTGCAGGCGTTGCTAAAGCGAGTTGATTCAGCGCTTTCAACTCAGGTTCAGTTGGCTTGACATGATCCATGATCATCGCGATTTTCTGGAGGTCTGTCACTGATTGATCAAGGCGAGGTACTGGAACTGGAGTTCCAGCGACTTGGACAATCGCCGCGGTGACAACTGGATTAAGTGGTGCAGTAGCAAAAACCAGTGTCGAAACTGCTTGAAGATAGTTTTGAGGCGTGAAATCAGAAACCACACCTGCAGCAACACAAGCGGCTCTGGTTTCTAAAACGCTTTGAATATCAGCAAGATTATTCAGCGCTAAGATTTGAGCCAAAGTAGGTGCTGTGCCATCCTGAGCTGCAATGGTCTCTGGCTTGTCTTTCAATCCATTAAATAAAGCCGCTTGATCTGGAGCAGGAACAAAAGCCTCTATCGACTGCATCAGAGCAACGCGATCTTTGACCTGATCAACAGTTAGAGCAGCACCAGCAGACACTGAGCTCATTAAAGTAAAATAAGCCACTTGAGCTGGAACTAATAAATGATCAACCAGCACAACTCGTGAGGCTGTGTCACCAGAAAAAGCAGGTAAAGCATGAGCACCTGAAGCGGCTGAAATAAAAAGCGCCGCTGCTCCTACAGGCATATTTGGATATTTTTTCTGAAGAATCGCATCAGCATCAGCGAGAACATAAGATCCATCAGGATTTCTTGCTAACGCGCTGACTAACAAATCAACACTTGTATCTGCCTGAAATCTTGTATTCAAAACAGATAAATCAGCCTGGGCGAGATTTAATTTTCTGTAAATCTGTTTAGCGCCAGCATCTGCAGCTTCTAAACCAGCAATAGTTTGCACATGAGCTAATAAAGTTGGATTCACTGGAGTTGCGACATTAAACATTTTTGAAAATAAGATTTCTCGCAAATCTTCAAGAACTGCAGGCCCTGTCGCTATTGCCTTTTTATAAATTTCCGCCAATGCAATTGCATCTAATCCATAACCTGCCGGAGCAGAAACAGACAGATTAGAAAGTACCGTCAAAATCTCAGGGGCTGGAGAAAAATCACGTAAATCCTGAATCACTAAAAGATCTTGAACTCCTGACACTACGCCTGGAAATTTTTCTCGAGAGACTGCAATCAAAGCGTCTTTTGCTTCCTGAGTAGTAGTATCTGCAGTAAAAAGAGGATCCGAAGCTCGTTGAAGATTAGATCTCGCAGGAGCACCAGCAGTCGCTGCGGGAAGCGTATTGATAAAGGCGATGGCTTCTAAAGCTTTTTGACTTTGCTCTTCAGTCACACCATCAGCAAAAATGTCGGCTAAAGAAGGACCAGTCGTGACGTTGGCAAGAAGCGCCTTATTTTCGTCATTTACAAGATGAGTATGAGTCCAATTTTTAAAATTACTCCAAGCTTCTGGGTTATTGCGCATTCCACTGGCAGTGGCACTAACGTCATAATTTTGAGTAATTTCAGTAAATTCATCAGATTCGAAATTATTAACGTCATCATCTGAACCAAAAAGTGAATTAATATTAGAAAAATCCTCTACAACACCAGCAGCACCGGCTGCAACCGCAGGTGCAACTACTGGAACTGGAACAGCAACAGGAATAGCAACTACTGGAGTTCCAGCAGCAAGATCAAGGTCTAGCGCTACTGGCGCTGGGATAGGAGTCACAGCAGCGCTAAGAACAGGAGAAGGAGGAAGGACGGTCTGAGATGCAACTGGAGCAACGCTGAATCCAGATCCCGCACCGCTTGCAGCACCACCTGGAGCAGAAGTCAGGGGCGCCAATCTCTGTGCAGCGGCTTCATCACTCTGAATTAGACGATCTAAAGAGCGCCCCTCTAAGTGCGATTCTGAATCCTTATCAAACTCCGTAACAGCGGCCATGCCAAGACTTGGAAAAAGACCAATAGCTAAACGCATCGCCAACACATATATCGCATTTGGAGCCAAAGGATCTGCTCCAGAAAGCGTTGGAAGCGCTGCAATAATTCTTTCAAGTTTTCCTAGATCCTCATCAGAAAGCCTAAAAAATGCTCGTAACTCCCGACGACCTTTATTTTTTCTAGCAGCATCTAGATCTTGATAATGTAAAAGCGCTACAGCTAATTTGATAAAACTAGCTCGGTCCTCTGATCGACCAGCGCCCCCTACATCAAACACTGAACCAACTTTTAAAGCAAACAATTCATCTGTCCAAACATCCACGAGCTGAGGAGCCACCGACGCTAAGCTTGGATAGCTCCCTGTAATAAATTCTATTGGATCTCGAGCCGCTGAGAATTGAACTAAAAACTGATATCTCTGGTTATGGTCTGAAAAAAAATTTCGTAGATTTGTTGGTCGAACGTCAGTGGTGAATGCATAATCAAAAAGCTTATTCATGGCGTCATTAGTCTGCGCGTCTGTAACCCGTGAAAAATGCTGAGCATTGAGTGCTAAGACGAGTGCATCAGCCACTGCTTCTTTGCATGCTGGCTCACCTAGATTCCTAAACCCCCATCCCCGTGCCAGGCGATTGAACAACTCTGTAGCTTCTGAAGACCCTGCAAAAATTTTAAATTTTCCTATTGCTCCGGACATCGCTCCATGCCTCTTAAAAAATTAGACTTAAGCCCAAAAAATAACTGGCTGAAGCTATCAACCGATCCCCTGTAAATCAAGGAAATTGGACACTAATTTTTAAGTGGCGGGATAGTGATAAATAGTCTGAGAAAAAAATAGGCAAATGCTTACAAAAATATATGAAATTAGACTTATTTTTGTATTTTAATTTTTTGATAAGGCCCCCTCTCTGTCCCTCGATTTCACGTTATTGAACTGGGCCCCGGCCTCCGCCGGGGTGACGCCCACAAGGGGAGAGACGAAATCAAGATAAGGTTGAAAAAATCTATTGCTTGCCAGATTTCAAATCAGTACTATATAATTCACTGCCTTTTGTTAGAGATTAGAGACGTGAACTGGAACATTCGTTATCTGGAATCTGTAGAGAAATGGCTAAACGCTCTCCCAACATCGCATTTAAAATCACTGGCCAAAGAGCTTCGGTTGCTAGAACTCTGTGGCAATGAACTTCGATTACCCCATAGCAAAGCACTGGGATCTGGCTTATTTGAATTACGTGAACGTCAATTCGGTCTGAGAGCTTATTACACCTATATTGAAAATTGTGCCGTTCTTATTCTCCATGGTGGCGATAAATCCAGCCAAGAAAAAGATATTAAAAAAGCAAAAATACTATTAAAAAATTACAAGGAGACTTCCCATGAAAGCTAAAAATTTTAAAGATCATTTAGAAACCAAGCTCAGCAAAAAAGATCTATTAGAAATAGAAGCATCAGCTCAAGCTGAATATCAGTCTTTAAAAGCACTTCAAGATGATATTTCAAAGGTGCTTTTTCAATATATGTCTGAACATGATCTCGGGTTTAATGATTTAGTAAGACAACTGGGGAAAAGCCCCACTCAAGTTTCTAAAATGATTAAGGGAGACGCCAATTTAACACTGGCCAGCGTCGCCCAATTATTTGCGATGATCGGAAAACAACCTCATATCACAGCGGCTTAAGTGTCCTATTTAACAGCTCTCCACCCTCGCCCTCCTCCGCCAGGGAGAAGGGAACAAGCGAGGGAGCCCCACCACCAGTCCACCCCTTGTAGGGGCGGACCTATGTGTCCGCCCTGCTTAAAAAACCTATGAACCCGAAATCTCAGGAATACTTTCCATCGGGGTTTGATACGGCGGCATGAGAATATCTTTGGTCACCATGACCGAGAAGGTATATCCCGCATTAATAGTAATGGTCGGCTGGATATTCATTTCTCTTTGCGCAATCGTGCTACCAATCTGAGTCGTCGCTTGGCTTAAGGCCTGCAAGCCGGCTGATTGCGCACTATTGTTCATGCCATAGCCACCGCCAACGACTTGACCATCGTTCACATACACTGGACTTTGATTTTGTGAATTCTGAGCTAAAGCCGCAGGCAAGCTAAATAAAGTCATGAGCGCTGCTGAGCCAATCACGCCCGCCCAATGGTTATCCACTTGGTCTGAGAATCCAGAGACCCCCATGCTGTTCACCCCAGAGGTTTTGCCAGGAAGGACAATAGAGGTCCCATCGGGTCTCACTAATCTAGTAAACACGGCTTGAAGCTGGGTCTGGCCATAAGAAATAGTCGCGTTGTATTCGCCAATGAGTCTTGATCCTTTGGGGACTAGTAAATACTGACCCGTCACACTGTCATAGACATCTCTGCGGACTACAGCGGTAATTAAGCCTGGCAAATTTGAAACTATCTCTGTCTCTAAAATAGCGGGTATGACATTGCCTGACTGTAATAAATACGGCGAAATGGGCGACTGCATTTGATTAGGGTTATAAATACTAGTATCTGGTTTTGAATCTAAAAACCCTGATTTTTGTGCCTGATTGTTTTGCTGATCATAAGGGGATTGATAACCTGGATAACTTGATTTTTCAGCGGCTGCTTTATCTTTATCTAATTGGGCCTGAGTTTCCTGCGGCATCGGGGATGGCGCACCACCTGCGATAAAAATAGAAGACGTCATGGCCTGCTGATCTTCCCCAGAATACTGAGGTTGCGCAGGCGGTGGTGGCGGCGGTGTTTTTTCAGCTCTTAAAGTTGCCAATTGCGCTTGAAGCTGACTTTGTTGAGCCGTCAGATTACTAATCTCAGACTGAAGTTCAGGGGGTATTTGATTCACTATTTTGGGCGGCTGATTTCTGTTTAATAAATTATCAATCGCTTGCGCATCGGCATAAGAGCCTGGTAAGTTTTTCAAGGGATTCGTATTGGCTTTAACAACACTCACACTGGGTTTGACATTGGCACTAGGAAGAGTGCTTGTATCTCCCCCGCTGCCACTTAAGGCTGAAATAAAAATCCCAATAACAATCAGTAAAACAATGCCCGATAAAACTAATATGGTATTGCGGTTTAAGCGCGTGACCTTTGGAAGTTTAGTTGCCAATAGAGGCTTCTCTTGATTTGCTTTAGCCATGAAACAACACCTGTGTTTATATATTTTTATTAAAAATAATTTTTAAATTTATGTGTGATTAATCTGAACAATGGTTTGATCATTCTTAGACTGAACCCCGGATTCTAAACGCGCTTGTTTGACCACAGCATCGATGACCATATAGCGGCCCTTGAGACGCCAGTTAAACATCGTCCCATAAGATTTATCGCCCGTTTGTAAATATAAAACAGGCAGATCACTGTTATAAAAATCGACGGGGAATTCGATAAAAGTCTGTCTTCCGTCGTTGAAGACACGCGTTGGATACCAGTCCGGTTTATCGCCTTTGACAGTCCCAAATTGATAGCCGAAATCTAAGTTAGCTAAATCTAATTGAAACGGTGAGCCACCTGAAGCACTACCAGCTGACGCTGCACCTGGCGCTGGATAGCCTTGATCTTGGCTAGATACAAACACCAGAGGACTAGTTTGATAATGCCACTTCACCTCGACCATGTAAGAATTATTATTGGTTGATTTTAAGATCATGTGATACACGCGATGATCCGTCGTTACTAATAAACTATTGCTTAAATTCGGCGAGTTGGGTTTTAAAATCAGATGCTGACTTAAGCCCGTCACTAAAGATCCACTATAAGTTTGGGTGATTTGCCATCTTAAAGTATCCCCTGCGGCAATAGAGATAATTTTCTCGCCTGGCTCTAAGACAATATCTGTTAAATTCAAAGGCGCACAATAAATGGTGTAGACCGCGCCAGGAGAATAATCATAAGTCATCATCGCATTGAAAAAATCAGTCGCTGCAGGATTTTGAACCGCCGCTTGATTCATAGCTGAGACAATTTGCTGAGGGGTTTGCGCTGGAGCTGCTGGAGCTGCTGGAGCTTGAGCTGCTGCTCTGGCTGAAATAACACTTGAACTAGAAGAGCTGGAAGAACCAGAAGAACCAACCCCACTAGATCCAGGGGTGTCTAAAGTTACTGTATTAACATGTGCATCAGCGTTATTACTGGTATTACTCGGCATCGGCATCTTCTGACCTGGGATAGACGCAGGATTAATTTGAGCGATGACTGGCGCTGGAACAGTTGATTGATTCGGCACTGGCTGATAATTCGCATTAGCACTTGAGTCATAAGATAAATTATTGACTGATTGAGAAGCGGGCTTTAAGTCATTAGAGCAGGCTGTTAAAAAAGTCAGCGCTCCTAAAGTACTACAGGCGCCTAAGATTAGGGCTATTTTTTTCATTTTAATAACTCGCATGCTACTCATGGCTATCCTTCCTCGTTTGAAATTGAAAAATACTCGATTCTTAAACCCAAGGGGTTATTTAATAACTCTTGTTCATTACTGGGCGCGACGCCCTGAACCACGGTAAATATACCGTTATATAAAGTCTGACCACTGAGCTTCCCATTGCTGTCATAAGTCGTCACACGCCAGTTAAATTCATAGCTGCTGTCACTGACGGCATTAAACTGCGTAATAGCAACGGTTTGAGTTCGCTTGCCAACTAAGGCAAAAGGACTGGGATTTTGCGACTGGACATATTGATTCAGCTGCCCTTGCGCACTCCCTTGAACGACTGAATAAGCATTCAGCCAATTGTTTCTTAAAATCACGGGGTCTAGCGGCAACTGCATCATGTTTTTAATAAATTGCGCGACAAAATATTCTTCTTGAGCTTGCGTTGGCACATAGGGCTGATCTAAAGATCGGACATTGACAATATTATCTTGCGGCTGAACCTCAGCGACATAAACATAGCTTTTTTGCAGTCCCAAAACGGCAATCATAGCAATCACTAAAAGCACCAATAAAACTAAACTCAGCATGCAGGCTAAGCGCCAATTTTTAGCTTGAAGTTTTGATGTTCCAATCCGCATGGACCAGTCCATATAGGCTTTTTGATAAGCATCCCGGCCTAACTGATCTAAATTAATTTTTTCCATGGTGACTGAGTCTAATTTATTGGGGTCTAATTTATTGGGGTCTAATTTATTTTTATCTAAATCTTTATCTTTATCTTTATTTAAATCACGGCTCATTAGGGGCTCCAACATTATTTAAAAACATATCAGCGACATCCAAGTCATTAGGATCTAATTTTTTCCAAATTAAATTATCCACATGAAAGCCAAAAGGATTTTGCAAGATTAATTCTTGATCTTGAGGTGTTTCAAAACTGACAATAAATTGACCGGCATAGTTTTCATGCTCTAAAACTTCCCCGGTCGATGCATCTTTAATTTCTTGAGACCAGTGGGCTTGATAAGTATTAGGGCCCACTAAATTCACTTCTGATATTTCAACAGGCTGGGCTAAATTATTATGATTAATTTGATTTAATAAATTTAAATAATCTTTCCGAACCGCACTGGACGAAAAAGATTGAACAAAGTTCTGATCTTTCTGAATCAAATTAGCCAAGCCGGCTTTAGAAAAAAAAGCGCCAATGTAATTTTTAATAAACTGCTCTGAGACACCCTTCGGAATCGTATACTCTTCAGTCAAAGGTGCCACTGATCTGACAAAGCCTTTTGGGGTGATTTGAACCGCCATAATCGAATGCAAGGGCTGATAAATTTGAAAAATTAATAACAAAATTAAAACAGCAGAGAGCCCCATCGAAATAAAAGTGCCCATGCGCCACATGAGCGCGTTCTCACGCAGAGAACCAATCGGCGCATCAAATCTTTGACCGGGGAGCTGATACGGGGTCGTAATTTCCCCGTAGTTATAATTAACGGCCTCCGCACTTGCTTTGATTTCAGCCATGTTTAACTTTCCATCCGCTCTTTCAAAATATCCGCCGCCCAAGCAAGATTTTTAGCTTTGAGATATTCCAGTGCATAGTTTGCATGACCAAATTTCTGCATGGTCTCTCGCACTAATTTTTTATCCTGAGGCGAAGACGCTGCCGCAAAAGCCTGAGCAATTTTGCCCAACCCCAAATCAAATAAACTATTACCCTTATGAGACTCGAAATAATATTGTCTCTTAGGAATCGCGCCGCCTAATATTTGAACCTGACGACTGTTTAAACCCAGCTGCTCATAAGCTGCTCGAACATTAGGCTCTAAAGCCCTGTCATTCGGTAAAAATATTCTGGAAGGACAAGACTCTATAAGCGCCGAGGCTATTTTTGAATTTAAAGTATCGTCGACAGACTGCGTCGCAAAAATCACAGAGACGTTAAATTTTCTTAAAGTTTTTAACCATTCACGAATCTTGGCTTGAAAAATTGGGTGATCTAAAAACAACCAAGCTTCATCTAATATCATGAGCGTTGGACGACCATCGAATCTTTTTTCCAGCACATGAAAAATATAAGCCAACACAGGCGCGACGACATCGGGCACTTGCATCAAGTCTTCCATCTCGAAACATTGCCAATTGGTATCATAGAAAGCTTCAGAGTCTGCATCTAAGATTTCGCCATAAGGCCCACCCAAACAGTAAGTATCCAGGGCTTGTCTTAATTTTGTATCTTGTAATAAAGCTTTCAAACCCGTCAAAGTTCTTTGCTCTTTAGGCACGGTAGATAAATTAGTCAAAGCATCCCAGATGGTTTCTTTAATATCCGGCGTAATCTCAATATTTTCATTACGCATCAAGCCACAGATCCAATCTTGGGACCAAACACGCTCTTCATTCGCATCAATTCTGGACAGCGGCTGAAAGACCAAGCCTTCAGATTGTTCATGAGAGCCCACTTGATAATAATGTCCGCCGACCCCGTAGGTCGCCGCCATGAAGCTGCCACCTTTATCAAAAATAAACACTTGAGAATTTTTATATCTTAAAAACTGCAAGGCCATCGTATTCATGAGTACAGATTTACCAGCGCCTGTCGGCCCAATAATCATCTGATGTCCAACATCGCCAATATGATTGCATAATCTAAACGGCGTATTCCCCGTCGTTCTGGCATAGAGCAAAGGCGGTGCATTCAAATGCTTATTTCGTTCAGGCCCTGCCCATAAGGCTGAGAACGGAATCATGTGGGCTAAATTTAAACTATGAACCAAAGGCATTCTGACATTCGCATTCACTTGGCCAGGCAAAGAAGATAACCAGGCTTCAATCGCATTCATGGTTTCAGACACCACGGTAAATCCTAGGCCGTTTAGAACCCTTTCGACCTCGCGAGATTTTTCTATGGCCTGTTCTTTATTCTCATCCCAAACCGTCACCGTCGCTGTGAAATAACCAAAAGAAACATGATCGTCTGCTAATTCTTGCATGGCTTCATCGGCATCTTGAGACTTTCTCAAAGCCGCTGTATCCGTCATTGCACTCTCGGTCTTAGAGAACACTTCAGAGACAATATTCATTAAGCCCTTTCTTTTGGAAAACCATTGGCGTCTATAATTTTTTAAGACTTTCTCAGCCTCTGTTTTATCCATCGGGATATATCTTGTGACCCAGCGGTACTCAATAGGCAAGTGATTCAGCTGATCCAAAATCGCAGGGACAGAAGATGCAGGAAACCCCAATACAGACACTGTTTTTAAATAAGCTTCGCCCAATTTAGGTTCTAAACCGCCAATCAAAGGCGTATCCGCCAAAATAGAATCTAGATAGACAGGGATTTCTGGAATGCGTACTTTATGTCGCTTAGTAGAAACACA
>Ga0214919_10002374_pt1 | contig 29682 bp, 51 predicted proteins | sample LL1503_MetaG_FD_177994 | JGI IMG/M metagenome (GOLD analysis project Ga0214919, IMG submission 177994) | Freshwater microbial communities from Lake Lanier, Atlanta, Georgia, United States - LL-1503 | ecosystem: Environmental > Aquatic > Freshwater > Lake | place: USA: Georgia | collected... | reverse complement strand
GCGGCGGCGGCGGTGGATGTTACGCTATTATCAGTAATCCAGCCGCGAGCTACGACTATGCGGTTGGAACGTCGGCCACTGCCGGAACGGCGGGAACCGGCGGAACGGCGGGCGGCGCGAGCGGTTCGGGGCGATGGCTCGTTAAAATTCATTATAATTACTGATGCGCGAATATCTTACTTCTAACCGGACGTATTACGTCGCGACCACGGGCGACGATAACGGTGACGGCTCTGCCGCGCGTCCGTGGCGCACGAATCAGCATGCCTATGATTGGTGTCGAGACAAACTAGATTTGGGCGGCCGCAAGATAACTATTCAAATGGTCGGGAATCTTGCTGGCGGTAGTACGTTGCTTGGCCCGATGACGGGCATAAAGGCTCCGGAAGATTTCGCATTTCACGGCGGTTCGCCAAGCCAGTTCATCGTATCGTCGCCTAACGCAGCGTTTTTATTCATGGCCGGAGACGACGCGCGCTTCGCGGTGCAGGGCATGACGTTGAGGTCTCCCGGAGGCATGGGCGTCGTATCGTCCGAAGGCGTTGTTAAGGTAGGTGATTTGTTTTTTGACGAAATGGACATAAGCCTAGACGTATGCAGTCCACGTTCGATGATTGTCGGGATCGGTGATCTGTTTTGGCTTCATCGTCCGTTTCGTTCGGCGGCAACCGCGGAGTGCGGCGGCCAGATAAACCTGAGTTGTAATCTTATTATTTCCGGCGCCCCTAATTTCTCGGGCGCTTTCGCGCAAGCGGACCTAGGTGGCGGAATTGATGCAACGGGGGCGAAGGTTTCGCACGGGGCGGCGACGGGGAATCGTTACGGATCGTTTTCTAATGCGCGGGTATTCACTGGATTATCGAAAGGCGATCCTGCCGCGCAAACGTTTTTCCCGGGAGACAAGCCGGGCGGTTGTATGGACGGGGGATATTTTCAATGAACATCGTAATTGTTCGCGACAATATCGTTGAAGATATCATCCCGGAAAATCTTTACGATCCGCCGTCGCCGAAAGGAACGAAGGATTATAAATTCGGCGGCACTGTTTCTCTTGGATGGACTTGGAATGACGGAAAACCTTCAAACCCGAATCCACCAAGGGAGACTATTGTTCTCCCTGTTTTCGCAGGAAAGTTTATAAGAGTGCTTTGTGATAAAGAGTTATACGAAAAGGTTTCCGAGACGGTCAAAAAGATAGGTGGCCTTACTGAAATTTTATGGAACCGTGCGTCGCTTTTCGAGCGCGATGATCCTTTATTGATTAAAGTCGCGAAAGATGTAGGCATTTCGGATAGAGATTTAGACAAATTATTTGTTCGCGCATCGTTGCTCTAGAAACGTGCGCGCGTCCCTCTTTAATAGTATCATGCGCGATCTACAAACAAAGGGTGGTTGTTCATGAAACGTTTCTTTCTCGTTACGCTTTTGCTTCCTTCCGTCGCGCTCGCTCAGGCGCCAGACCCGCTCGCGGCGTGCGCCCCGTTCTCCGAGCTTCTCAACGAAGCTAATACTCGCGTGGCTCGCGTCTCGCTCCAAGCGCAGCAGGCCACGAGCGAGCTTGCTGCCGTCCGGAAAGAGCTTGCCGAATTGAAGGAAGCCGCGAAACCTAAGCCGGTTTCTCCTGCAAATAAATGACCGATTTCTTTCCCCATACCGTAGGCTCCGGCGCGATAGGCGCCGGGGAAATCGTCATTGGTGGCGATTCCTTTGATTGGGAAGCGACGATTATAAGCCAGTACGGCAACAGCGATAGGCTGCTAACGATCATCGCCGGATTCGCCACGGCCCTAGACCAGAAAGCCTTGTTTGATACCTTTTACGATAAGGTCTGGAATATCGCGACGTGCGAAACCTTCGGGCTAGATGTCTGGGGCCGGATCGTAGTTGTCAATCGCGTTCTCTCGGTGACAACCCGCTTTTTCGGTTTCGAGGAAGGGTTGCCGGATTACGACCCTTTCAACGTCTCGCCGTTCTATAGCGGCAACAATCTAACGACTAGCGTTGCATTGTCCGATACTGCCTACCGCGTCCTTATCCTCGCGAAGGCTCTGCACAATATATGTTTTGGTTCGGTTCCCGGGATTAACGCAATCCTGCAATTGCTCTTCCCGGAGCGCGGCCCGTGCTACGTCACCGATAACCAGAACATGACTATGACCTACACTTTCGGCTTCACGCCGACTCCGGTGGAGCTTTCGATCATCGAGACTTCCAATGTCCTGCCGCGCCCTACTGGCGTGCGCGTGCTATACAGCGTGGTGTAAATATGCTCGCGGCAGACATTCCCGTAAAAATTCCGACGCCGTTCGCCGCGTTCGCGGACCCGTCACTAATAACGACTATCCCGCCGACTACTGCGGTCCCCGGCAGAGCATCTTGGTTTGCGGGGTTTGTCGCGGCCAACTTCCAGCCGACTGCCTCCGGCGGCATTCCGCCGTTTGGCGAGGACATGAACGGCGTTCTCAACGCCATCTCCGCTTGGCTTAAGTGGCAGGGCGCGGGCGGCCCGGTCTCTTATGACGCGACTTTCTCCGCGGAGATTAGCGGCTATCCTGCCGGCGCGGCTCTTCTCGCCGCAAACGGCCTAGGGTGGTGGATTTCGACTACCGACAGCAACGTAACGGACCCGGATACCGGCGGCGCCGGCTGGCTCTTCGTTGCAATCGAACAGGTCTGGGCAGGAGACCCTAACACGCACGTCGCAGGGCAGGCCGCGAGCGCGACTAGCGCGCCGTCGCTCTGTTGGGATAGCACCAACTCGGTGTTCTGGGTTTGCACGACTAGCGGGCTCGCGGCTGCCGCGGTCTGGGCGCCTCTCTCTATCCTCTTCCGGGTGGCCTACGTTTCCGGCGCCTCCCATCCGTTTGTTGTCGCGGATTCCGGCCGGGTAATCGTGCGCAGCAACGGCGCGAGCGCGATGACGGATACGCTCCCCGGCCTCGGGACGGTCGCTAACGGTTGGTCCGTTTCGATCATCAATGAAGACGTTTCAGCGAATGACGTTATCTCGGTTCCGTCCGGGCGCTCGCTCAACGGCGTGGTGGACGGGACGATAACCCTAGGCCCGAATCAGAACGTAACGATCAATGCCGATGCCTCTGGCAATTTCGTTATGACGGCAGTACCCGTGCCGCGTGTCTTCTCGGCGCAAGCGGTTTACGTCTCGACTAGCTCCTCACTAGTGCCCGGTGTCTATGACGTGGATACTTCCGCGTCATCGATAACGATCACGCTGGAGGCGGGCGGCATCCTAGGCGACAACTATCTCTTCCGCGACATTTACGGGACGTTCGGCACAAATGCCTGCGTCCTCGCGCGCAACGGCAATACGATCCTAGGGCAGGCGGCGGACCTATCGCTAGACGTGTCGTGGTCCGAAACCGTCATCACCTTTAAGTCCGGCAATTGGGAGTTGGTATAATGAGTGGCGGACTATCGAACAACATTAAGAACGGTCAGCGCATCTCGGTTGCGGGCGGCTCCTCTATCGTCAATATCAATGACGTGGTGGAAATCGGCGGACCGGGCAACGAAGCGTGGACCGTTGCAACGGCGGACTATGCCGCGATTGCCAACGCCGGGATCGTAAGAGCGCAAACCTCGCTTGTTGCCGCGGCCCTGCCGGCGGCCGGTTCGCGCATGCCCGCGGCCCGCGACCGTCTAGGCAACATCTATATTGTTGGGACCAACTCCAGCGGTTATCTCGTCGCTTACAAATACTCCGCTGCCGGTGTCCTTATCTCTTCCGCGACCCTCGACGCAAACGCGAACGCGAATAACAACCCGCAGATGTTTCAACTCCAGAGCGGGGCCTACGCTTGCGTCTATGCGCGCGCGGCGGGCGCCCTGTACTTCGTTATTTTCGACGCGGCGCTAACTCTCGTGGCCGGGCCTAGCTCGGTCGGAACGGAGCGCACGGCAACGAACGTTGTTTACCATTCGGCATGCGTCCTGACGGGCGGCGGTTTCGCGATTGCGTTTCAGACTTCGGCAGGCACGGCAATCAATCTCGTCACCTATAGCAACACGGGCGCCGCAGTCCAGACAGCAATCTCTATTGCGACGCTCGCGGGCGGCGCTGCGCAAGAGTTCCTAAAGCTCGGCCAGATCAGCAACGGCAATCTCGTTTGCGCCTTCCGTGGCACGATGACTGCCGGAGGCATCGCAGGCACTAGTTTTGTCGTCGTTTCGGTCGCGGGCGCGGGCGTTGTCTCCGCCACTAATCTCGATACGACCGCGACGCTCGGTTTTCTAGAATTGGATATAGAGATCACCGGATTTTTCGCCATCGCGGTTGCGAACGGAACCAACCTTATTTGTGGCGTCTACTCTAACGCGGGCGCCGTGCAAGGAACGCCTTACAGCGTAGGCAATACGCTCAACTCGACTACCTACCCGCAGACTAAGCTCACCTCCGATAGCTCGCAATTCTGGCTCGCTTGGTTTTCCTCGGCTGCGAACGGGCTTTACGTCGTCCCTATCTCGACGGCAGGCGTCTCCGGGGCGGCCGGCAGCGGGCTAGGCGTCGCGACCCTATCGGCCAGCACCTATGCCCTAGATGCCCGGGTAATTAACGGCCTACTCGTCGTCCTCGCGGCTAGCAGCGCAACGGCAGGGCAGTATTGGATGAGCGTAGCGCTTCCCGACGCCTCCTTGGGCACCGTTGCGCCCTACGTCCGGACCGCTCCTACGGCCTTCGGAACGGCGGCAGGGACCACCGGAACGCTCTGGCCGCGCGTCCTATCGGGCGGCGGCGGCCTCTATACCGGGACTAGCCCGCCCACGGGGCAGCCGGTCAATCCGACGCATAACGGAGACTTCACCGCGATCTTCGTCTATGACCAGCAATCGGCTGCCGCGACCCTGCTAGGCATCCAGAAGGTGGAGGCGTCGGCGGTCGTGGGCGTCGCGCTATCCGGCATCGCCGCGGGGCAAGTGGGCGTCGCCTTCGCGGTTAACCCCGGGCAGGGCGAGTACCCTAGCAACGCAATCGGCGGCACGTCCGGCGTTTCTTTTAGCCATGTAGGATCAACACCGGCCGGAACCGCGGGCGCGCTCTTTAACGTAGGCGTCGCACTGACCGGGATGACGAATAGCATTAGTCAGTCTGGTTCGGGAAGCGCCGGGCCTATCGCGAAAGGATTATTCAACGGCAGCACGGGCGCGCTGATAAGCGGATTCAACATGAATAACGCGGTCCGTACCGCGTTAGGAAAATATACAATAACGATGACCGCCGCCGCCGCGAATGCTTCTTACGTCACCGTGATTACCGCGGAAGCTTCCTTGGCCATACAATTGCTTTACGGGTCGATAAACGCAGACGTGGCGCGGACCAGCACTAGTTTTGCCATCGGATTTGGCGAATCCCCTACAGGGTATCACGATCCGGTTTATTTTGACGTTCTCGTTTTTGCGTAGCGCCATGTGGGGCGTAGACAAAAACGGGCGTTCCTCGGGCGATAACGCCGCAACAGATCGCGCTCATGCCGTGGCTGATCAGGCTACCGGGAAAGGGGATCGATTAAACCGCGCAGCGGAGAACGCCGGCCTGCGGCTCCTCGCTCGCTCCATGATGGCCATAGGAATGCCGCTTCTTCTCGGGCTCGGTGGTATCCTCGGGACGGAGGTCTGGGCGATAGTCAAGGAGACTCAGCGCGCGGTGAACAGAATAGATATTTCTCTTTCAACGATAGAGGGGATGAACAAATTGATGTCATCGCGCATAGAAGCTCAAGAGCGCGCGACGAACCGGAACACCGATGAGCTTGATAAGCTCAAGGAGCGCGTCTGGTCATTGCCGGCCCCGAATCGCCGCCCACCGTAAGGAAACTGTTATGTGGAAATTTTCGACGTTCGACCCTTCGACGTTCCGGCCGCCCGCGCGGGACGTGACGCGGGTATTCATGCACTGCACCGATAGTGACGCGGATACGGAAGAGTATCGCGGCCCGCGGCTCGCCGCGACGATTGACGAATGGCATAAGGCACCGCCGCGCAACTGGGCAGGCATCGGCTATCATTTCGTGGTCGATAAGGCAGGGACAAGCTCAAGCGGAAGGCCGCTTGAGCTTTTACCGGCTGCGCAGCTAGGAGAGGGCGGGAGGGGCAACGTCGCCACCATCGCTATCTCGACGCAAGGCAGCAAGGCGTGGACGCCGGAGGGCCTTGCAGGCACCCTAGCGCTCGTCCGTTCTATCGATGCGGCCTATGTCGCGCTCGGTCGCCCGGTGACGGTCTGGGGACATACGGAAATAGACCCGCGGCCCTGCCCGGTCTACGACTGGCGCGCGCTCTTCGGCCTCGACGCTTCGCGCCGTTTCGGCGCCGTGCCGTTCACGTCACCGGAAGATTTGGCGAACGGCAAGCCGGTAAAGAACGGGAAGAAAGACACCGCGGAGCCGGCAGCAGACTGGCCTAAGCTCCCTATCATCGACGCGCCGGCCGCGCCTATCGGTGCGCGCCTCTTGTTCGAGGGTTGCCACGGCGATGACGTTGTGTTCCTACAGCGCGCCTTGCAAAAGGCCGGCTTCTTTCCGTTGGGCAGCGATGGATGGTTCGGCGCTAACACCTACCGCGCGCTAGTCGCGTTCCAGCGAGCGAAGCGCCTAGACCCGGACGGCATCGCAGGCCCCGCCGTGAAGGCGGCGCTAGGCATCTAAATGTGGCGCGTGGCGCTTTTGCTTTTCGCGGCGCCCGCGCTCGCGCAACAGCATAGTCCGTTCCACAATGACTTTTATCGGTACTGGAAGCAACCCGGCTCTAGCCTGTCGTGCTGCGATGCCCGAATTGAAAACGGCGGTATCGAAGTCGGTGACTGTGAGCCGACGCAAGCGGTTATGCACGCGGGGCGATGGGTTGCTTGGCTGAGGCAGGAAGGGCGCTGGATCGAGATACCGGATTCGCGCATCATCCGGGAGCGAAACCCGAATGTAGTAGAAGCCCACCTTTGTTGGTCCCCCGCGAGCGGCGTTATTTGTTTTGTTCCGCCGGACACCGGCGGTTAACGAACGCGCGGCCGGCGCGGCCTCCGGCCTAAAAGAGAGGAAGGAAGATATGAATATTGAACAGTGGAAATCGGTTTTGCGCAACGTCGGGCCGCCGCTCCTATCGGGCGTCTGCGGATACATGGTTGCGAAAGGCACGCTAACGACCGCTCAGGCATCGGCGCTTATGACATCGATCACCGACATCGTGACCGCCCTCGTCCCGCTCGCCACGATTGTCGGCGCGGCGATCTGGGGCGCGAATAGCAAGAGCGATTCCGCGATCACGACGGCGGCAGGCAACGTCCCGGGCGTCAAGGTGCAAGTCGATACCACGGTTGCCCAGCCAGAGGTTGTCGCGGTCGCGAAAGACCCGGCCAACAAAAACGTGGTGCCGAAATGAGGGCCTTCCTCGCGACGCTCGCCCTCCTCGCTTTCACGGCCTGCACCCCTCTCTCGGTGGTGACGGCAGCTAAGACGCCGGCCCAGCGGATTTACGAAGCGCAGGCGGCCCTCGTCTCTGCCCAATCCGGGGCGATTGCCTACGCCCAGCAGCCGTGGTGCAGCGACGCGGGGGCACCGGCCCCGCCCGCCTGCGCAAGCCCTGCCGTCGTGGTCCGGATCGCCCGGGCAGGCGATGCCGGGGTGACGGCGATCAAGGCCGCGCAAGGCGTCGTCGCGGCGACCACGTCGGATAGCGCGACGATCCTAGACAAGGTGATCGCGGTTGAACGCGCGGTGGAAGCAGTCGTTTCTATCATGTCGTCGTATAACATCAAGCTGGGAGGCAAGTAGATGGGCGCTATCGCGGCGATCATCGTGAGCATCGCGGAGTATGCGAGCCTCGCTAGCACTATCGTCACCGCCGCCATCAAAATCGGCGGCGCCGTCGATTCGGTCGCGGAACTTTTTTACGCCAACATCAAGAACATGCTGGCGGAAGATCGCGGCCCGAATGCCGCGGAGATGGACGAAATCAACAAGATGATGCAGGACCAGCAGGCGGCGCTAGATGATCGCGCGGCGGAAGCGCAAGCGTTGATTGATTCCGATAAGGGGTGAGTTCGGTAAACCCGCCCGGTTCCCTCCCCGGACGCGGGAGTCTACCGACTAAGGGCGGCCTGCGAGGGCCGCCCTTTTTCGTTTCGCGTTAGGCGGCGCGTAGGTCTTTGTCGTCGGCGTGAATGCTGGCGGCCATCGAGTAGGAGCCGAAAGGCTTGAAGGTCTCGACGCCGCTATAGATCGACAGGCCGCGCCCGGCGCGCAAGGGCTATTTTGTCTTTTCTTCAATTATTTTTATCGTAGCGCTAGCGCGGCGGCATCGGCGCGCGCGGGCCCATCTCGATATGCAGATAGGTGATCGTCCCCATTTTCAGGACCGCGATCCATCGCCCGTGAGCGGCGGATGTAGGAGGGTCAGAAAACGCGGATGGCGTTCTGCACGCGAGATGTCACGCCATACTCGGTCACATGGCTGATATCGCGGTAAGGGACGCCTGTCCGCTCCCGCAGAACGGTGCGCAGGGCCAAGCGAACGATGGCAACGCGGTTCATTCCCTCGCTGGGTTCCGCCGCGCACCGCTGCAACCAGCCCGTCGATTGACGGCGCGCAATGGCGAGGAAGTCTTGGTAGTTCTTTTGGCGCTTGCTCATGTCTCTCTCCTGTTGGTCCGATAGGGGAAGGGGCTAGGCGGCACGAAGCGGCGTCACGTCGGGGGCCGAATCGGAGACGCAGACGGTGCCGCTTGCAAGCCGGACTTCGATCATGCCGCCCATCCAAGCGGAGCCGGCTGAGTCCTTCGTCCGGGTGACGGTGCCCGGGTAGCCGTTGCAGATCACGCGGTCGCCGACTTTGCTGTTGTTCGTCATTTCCGTATTCCTTTCTGCGTTTCGATATTCAGAATGTAGTCCTGTCCTAGCCGGTGTTCAACAACTATTTTGTGGTCGGTGGATAAAATTATCGGTTGCGCTAGCGCGGCGGCATCGGCGCCCGCCGGTCCATCTCGATGTGCAAATAGGTGAGGGTGCTTATCCGGATGACCGCGACCCGCCGGCCGCCCTGCCGGATAGGCGTCACGGAGGAGCCACGGACGATTTTATTCACTTCCTCCGGACGATCCGCATGGTTAACGATCCACCGGATTAGCGGGTGCGCGGCGTCTAGCTTCACTGACTGGTCGCGCCAATAGGCGACTGCCGCGGCTTGGTCTTCCGGGGTCAAATCCTCAAACGAGGCATGGCCCTTCATGGCATGCGGTCCGCAGAAGGGATAAGGCGGCGGCGCCGGCCTTCGGCGCACGCTAGAGCAGCCATGCGGCCTGCCCCGGAGAGAGGGGCCGCGCGGGCCTGCACGAAGGCCGTTAGATCGACGTGCCAGCCTGTCCGGCAATCGAACCGGAACCGGCGCAGCTTCGCAGGATCGAAGCGCCCGGCGTCTTCGTACACGTTCGCCTCGATACCGCCGCCGTCTGCGGTGATCGTGTCGAAATCAACACCGAATACCCGCCCGTCAATCGAGTCTACTCGTCGCCAATCCGCCGCGCGCGCCTCGGTGAAGATTAGAAACACACCTAGGGTAGTGATCAGAAATCCCGCGATAGTCATAATCATGCCAATCCAACGGGCAATCACGGAAACCTCCGGGTTAGATGGATAAGAAAAAAGGCGCCCAGCAAACCGGCGAGGAAAAGGCAGGGGATTATAATAATCATTTCCGGACCTTTCTTTTCATAACCGCTTTCGTCGCGGCAAGGGTCGCAGGCTCCGGCGTTCCGGTCCAAACGATCCGCGCCTTCGGCATCGCGTGCGCAGCATGCCTTGTCGTGAACGGTTCCGCAAACGGGACGCCTCCCGGGATAGCGACGCTGCGGCCGGTATCGTGGAAGGCGTTGCTTGCCATCATCGAGCGGCAACCGATATCCGACATTGCCCGGACCTTCGTCGGGCGCCGGCCGTACCATGCGCGTTGCTCTTCGGTGGGCTCCGGCATGCGCTCCGCGACGGGCAGCCCGCGGAATGCCTTAGCCCACATCGCCTCGATTGCTTGACGTATCAGCATTTTCAACATTTTGTAAATGTATCCTTTCTAGGAGCGAGTATAGCACGGTCAACCAGCGAAAATAAATCCCTCCTTTGCAAAACCTTATCCATCATCGCGGGGTCGCGATCCACCACGTTAGCCGGATGCTCGCGCCATTCGCCAGTGCCCGTAAAGACGGGCGCGAAGAGCGCAAGCGAGCGGGTTGCATCGTAGCGCACGACCGCGGCTAGCCCTTCCTCAGACGCCGCTAGGAGGTAGGCGCGCAGCATCGGGTCGCGATGGGCATCGGGGTAGCGAGGATCGACCCATATTTGAATAACCGGAATCCGTCGCACTTCTTCCGAGTCCAAAACATTCACCTCGACGTAATCCGGGGAAGGGTCCACGACGTAGGCCGCGCGGTCGGGCCGCGGCAGGGCGTCGCCTAGCAGCCACCGGCAGGACCACGCACGGCACGATAGGGGCCGGGTCGCATAGACCGCACACCCGGTTGCGCGCTGGCTCTTGCAGCGCTTCCCCGCGGCCTTGCCCAGCGCCTCGACAGGGATGAGCCGGCAGCACAAGGTGCAATCACCGCAGACTCGATTCATCAATATCTCCACGAAGGCGCGGCGTCGAGAATCGCTTGCGCGTTCGCTCGGCGCACGAACGTTCTAGCCTCTTCCTCCGTCCGGAAATCGCGAACAAAATTGTCGTTCGCGTCACCTACCCGGAATCGCATCGACGGACCACGGCCGGGTAAATCTTCATAGTGAAGCGGCTTAGGATAAGGGCTCATGTCGCCCGCCCCTTTTCCAAATCGCGCCGCGCGGCAGCTACCTTAGCCCGCTCCACTTCCTGTTTCTCGACGGCGCGCATGATCTTAGCCACTTCTTCGTGGAGCGCTTTCGCCGCCATCTTGAACCCTCTTTCATCTAGGAAAGCGGCGCACTGGTCGATAGTGTAAACGTCTATCGAATTGGTTGACGTGGCGCGCGCGGCTAGGCCTTTCATTGTATGGTACCCATCACTGCCCGTCCGGATTCGATGGAGTCGATCATGTTTGATAAAAGGTCTCGCATATTCACGATATCGGGCATCGACATATCGATGGAGGCGCGCGGGTGTAACGGGCTATCCGCCGACCGCTGATCGAAGAACGCGAGCCGCACGGTTAGCGAATTGTCGATGTGAACGTATACCCGGTTCACTCGCATCGCCGGCAGCACAAAGCAAGCTTCGGCGTTCTCTTCAGACATTCTTTCAATCTCGATCATAGCGTGCCTTTCATGAGCGTTGCTCGCCGCGCGACACCGGCAGGAGTCAATTTGAAAATCCGCATAGGCACGCACGGCATCGAGTTAATTTCATAAAAATCGACAAACGTAAACCAATCGTTATCGATACCGCGCTCGAATGTGGCCTGCGTTTCGGGGGCAAGGCCGGCGTCGAAAGGTATAGCAAATTTGAGTTTCTCGTTCGTATACGAGAGCAACGCGAAATCCGCTTCGTCGTTCGTCATGAATTAAAACCTTTCTGCGCGGCGATAACCGTCCAGCGGGCGCATGCCTCGTCCGGCGGCTCCGGGGAGGGGAAGAGGGCAGGCATTGCCCGCATGGTGGCATACTGCCCGGTCCGGTAGCCGCAGGCATAGGCTAGCGCGGCCTCCGTCTCGCTAAGGGGCGCGCGGCGCGCAAGCTTGCGCATCTCGACGCTGCCCCAGATGCCTGCGATAGGCACGGCGGCGAGCGCGATGATTAGGGTGATAGTGATGCGATCTTTCACGCACGCGGCTCCTCATAATCGTCGTCCCAATCGTGGACGTATTTAGGGCATTCGTCGCAGGCCCAATAGGCGACGGGGAATAGAACGTCGCTGCTGCCTTCGGCCTCGGTCTCGTAATGCGTCATGGCAGCGCCGCAGGCGGGGCAGCGCATGCAATCCGGCATGCGCTGCGTTGCCATTGCTAGAAGCCGCGTGTTGGGGCGTTGAGTTCGCCGCGCTCGTCCATGTCGTCATACTTAACGGTCGCCTCGCCCTTCGCGATGGAGGCATGGAAATCGCGGGCCATCTCATAGTAGTTTTCCTCGCCGGCAACGAGCTGGCCGCGCAAGTCGAACTCAACGCCGTACCACGTCCCGTCGTCGTTCTTTTCCGGGACAGTCACCATGCCAATCTTGTTGGCATAGGTCGGCGGACAGAACTTGCCGCCAGCCGGGCCGATGCGGATATCCGCGAGGACCGACATGAGGTGCTTTGACTTCTTGATCTGGGTGGACTTCAAGGACAGCAGAGACTTCAACGCCGTGCCTTCGTCTTCATCGATCAGCAGCACGAAATGATTGCGGTGATCGGCAATCAGGTCGCACTTCTTGAGGTTGATAGATCCGTCCGGCATCGGGAAGTAAAGCCGGTTTTCCAAATCCTTTATCGTGCCGTCGCCGCGCATCTTCGCGACCGCTTCCGGGGTGAACTCGCCTTTGAAACCGCCGCCGTTGTCGCGCGCGCCCCACCGCAGGAAGGTGCGCTTATAGGCGCACGGCAGGATGATCACGCCCGCCTTGCCGTCGTGCAGCTTTTTTGAGACGGTCTCATAGATCATGCCGGCCTTCGCGCCCTTAAGCACGGCGCCCGACGCCTCATCGACTTGCGGCGAACCTTTTTGCAGGATCGACAGGAAGGGGATAGCGAAGCTATCGTTAGTCGTCCCTTCCATGCCGCGCCCGGCTTCCGCCGCGAAGTCCATCGCGCCGCCCTTTACAGGCAGTCCGGCGGCCGGGCGCCGCGCAACCTCAGTCATTTTAGCTTTAGCCATAGTGTATTCTCCTTTATTGCCCGCGTTAGTTAGGGCCGCGGGCGGAATGCCCTATCACTTAACCTTAGCCGCCTTCGGCGCCTTGAGGGTCGCCTTAGCGAAAGGATGGATTGAGAATAGATCGGCGGGGAGTTGCGTGCCCGCCTCACGGCGTTCCTTAACGAAGCTCTTGAGCGTCGAGTGGTGAACGCCTTCGCCAATCTCAACAGGGCGGTTCGTCAGCTTCTGGATGCTGCCTAGAAGGCTCCGCGCTTCTTCTTCCTCACCCTTGCCAAACTCTAGAGAAAGGTCGGTCTTAATCAGGCCGCCGTACCCGTTCGCGCGCAGCCACTCTAGCGCGGCCTCCCGGTTGGCAGCGGTTATGCCGCATTGGACTTCCTCGGTGAGGAGAACCTTAGAGCCGTCCTCAAGCATAATTTCCTTGAGGCGCAATTCCTTCATAAGGTCCGGGAGGTCTTCTAGTTCGATACGCGACTGGTCCTTTTGTGCGGCTGCTAGCACCACTGCCGCCGTCGCGACACGCGCTTGCGCGTCCCGCAGGGCCTCCGACATGGCCGTTATGCGGGCGAGTGCGTCGCCGGGATCGACGGTCGCGGGCGTGAAGTGTAGAGGCGCCGCGCCGGTCTTGGGCTTGCTCATATCTGGAACTCCACGGCGATATAGTCGCTGGACTGCCGGTCCCATTTCAGCATGCGCAATAGGCCGCCGGTTTTGATCGCCGCGAGGCAGGCCGCGGCGGCGATGATCGTGGGGTCGCCCATCGCCACGAAATAGTCTTCGCGGCTATACTCGCTCATCTTCTCCCGCAGGGCAGCGAGAAGAGGAACGGTGTGCAGGCGGTTAGCCTCCGGCGGCAGCATGACGTTTAGAACGCCATACTTTTCTGCCGCGCTAAGATCGACGGTCGGCACCCACAGATTGGATGCCTTGTCGAAGCGGCTAGGCTTCTGGGGAACAAATACTCTGGCCAAAATTGTATCCTTTCTTTGCAAAGCCTAGGCTGCCCGTCGCTCGTCGAGAAAGCAAGCCGGGTCGTTAAGGATAATCGCGGCGACGTTCGCCTTGCGTTGGAGGGCCTGCGCGATTGGTTCGTCAATCGTGTCTTCCGCAACGATGTCTGTGTAGACTACGTTGCGCTTCGTCCCGATGCGGTGCGCGCGATCCTCCGATTGCAACCTAGTCTCTAGGTTGTAGTCGTTGGAATAATAAATGACGTTCTCCGCGGCGGTGAGGGTCAGCCCGATGCCGCCGGATTGCGGTTGCCCGACGAAGGCGCGCGCGCGGCCTGCCTGAAAGTCGTCCACCGCTTCGTCTCGCGCCTTGCTCGACGTGATACCACCGTGATATTCGACGGTCGTTATTCCGGCCTCGCGCAACGCGGCGGCGATGATACGCAACTCTTCGCGGAAGCGTGCCCATATAATGAATTGGCCATTGATGTCTTCGATTAGAGACAATAACGCCGCTAAGCGCGGGTTATCGTCTCCAATCGTGATAGTCCCGTCCATCGTCTTCGACATGACGAAGCCGGAGGTGATCTGTTGCAGCTTCGTTATTGAGTTGAGCTTGCTTACCGCCTCGATGCTATCGTTCCCCAGCTCGATGCGGAATTGGTTTTCCATTACGGCATAGGCCCGTTTCTGCGCCGGAGCTAGGTCGAAGTAAACCTGTTTGTAAATTTTCTCCGGGAGGTCCAAGCAGTCCTGTTTGAGCACCCGGTACGAATGCGGGGCAATTAGCGCTTGCAGCTTTTCAAGGTTACGCCAGATCGGGGCGCCGTCCTTATCGCGTTCTACGATCTGGGCGAAGGCAATGCGCGGGTTCTTCTGCACCATGCGCTTCATCATCGGATGATCCGGGGACATGATCGAAGAATATTCCGCGATGAAGGCCCGGTGGCTATCGGTCCCAAGCAGGCCCGATTCCATGAACTCGAAAGGCGCGAAAACGTCGGTGGGCGCGTTGGTGATCGGCGTGCCCGACCCTATCAGCACGTATCCCGCGAGCGTCCGGAGTTTCATGAGGGCCTTCATCCGCTCTGCCTTCGGATTCTTGCCGCGGCTCGACTCATCAAAGACGATCATGGCCCGCGTTGCCCGCAGAAACTTCGCGGCATACTCGAAACCAGCATTCGTATTGAGGGCGTCGATGTTCATCGAGAGGACGCGCATAGGCGGTTGCTCGCCCCGGTCACGCGGCTCGAATAGCTTTTGCAGCAGCGCCATAGCCTTCACCCCGGCGCCGCTCTGCCACGCGCGGGCGATGATCTTGCCTTCCCAATGTGCCGGTATCTCGCGCCGCACCCAATTGGTGTGGACGCCCTTCGGGGCGATGACTAGCACCGCGTCGATTTCCCCGGCGGTATATAGTTCTTCAGCCTTCTTCAAATAGCACCACGTCTTGCCCGTGCCCTGTTCCATGAAGAGCGCAAAAAACTTCCGGCCGCGCATGCGCCGCATGGCCTCTAGCTGGTGCTTCATGCCTTTTGTTTTCATTTCGTCTCAAGCTCCTTCCTCGCGGCCCTGCCGATATACTCCGCATAGGCGGGCGGGATCGATTCGCTCATTTCGGACAGCGTCATCCAGTCTATTCCTAATGCCTCGCTTTCCGCCGCGCGATGCCCGCCTTTCCAAGGCGTCTTTAGTGCCGCGTCCGCCGTGGGCAGCGGAGCGCTTTCGCGCGTGGCCGCCGTAAACCCCAATTGCCGGGCCGCGATGGGCGCATTGCGGCACCGCGATCTTGAAATTGATTTCAAACAATCTATGCCGTTGCAATTGGCAACCTTGTGCGCCTAGATCAAACATCGATCCACAAAGCGTAATTGGCGCGCGCATTTCGGCTGCCGCGGCCCGGACATTTTCGATAACGTATAAAGCGTTAACCGACTGCAATCTGTCTCTCACTTTCCCAATCAATTTCGGTGCGGTGCCTAGCGCGCCCGGCGCGTGCCTCATTTCGGAATACCCTTGGCACGGCGGCGATGCCCAAACTAGATCGAAGCCGGTTAACGGATAGCGCAGCGCGTCACCTTGGATGAACGAAAACGGATAGCGCGGCTGAGGCTTTATATCGACGCCGATCACGGTGAAACCGGCGCGATGTAGCCCCATCGACGCGCCGCCCGCGCCGCAAAAAAGATCAAGCGCCAGCGGCTTCATCGGTGATTCCTCAGATATCGGTCAATGCTCGTCCACGTCGCGGCGTAGCGCGCGATGCTTTCGGCAGTCATCTCATTCACTTCGTCCGCCGCGAAGCCGGGCACCATGAAAATCCCTCGCGCGATAACATCAATAACGATGATGCTCGTTCCGCCCTTTTGATACCAGTTTAGGTGCCAGTTGCATTGTTCCGGCTCCAACGGGTGATTAAACTGGAGACGGGTGCTAGAGCGCTTCGGCGTGTGAGCAATCTTATCTTCCATCCACGTCACCCGGCCGCAATAGATCGCGCATTGGTCCGGGGTGCCGGCGCCGACTAGGTTCTCAATGCGTTCAATATGGATAGCGCGCGGCAATGCCCGCCGTTTGCGGTCCCACAGTAGTTGCTCCGGCTTACGCGCCATCGAGCGCCTCCGGTCGGTTGAGGCACTTAAGCCGTTCGATTACCGCGAAATGATAGTTCGCAATGCGCCGGGCGCGCACTAGCAAGTCGTCACCTTCCTTAAGGTTCTCAAAAGCGATCTTTCCGAGCGGCATGAAATCGAATCGGCCTATGCGGAACATAAAAACCATTCCAGAGTCGTCTTTCAGGATCAGGTCCACGAAAAGGGTGGGGCCTTTCAGCAACTTGCCGCCCCGTTTCTGCACGCGGCGGCCTTCGTTGCTATCGTTCTGTCGCTTCTCGATGAGGCGTCCGATGTAAAGCACGTCGCCCGATTCCGGAAACAGGTCGGCGGTTACGACTTGAGACCCTTCACGGCACCCATACTTTTCCGGGTTAGCGATCAAGTCGGCGTACCGGGTCTTCAGCGGGTAAAGCTCCGAGAATTTCACCTCATGCTTTGCATACTTCGCCCGGTCCAGCTTCCCCCCGGCCCGGGCCTCTAGCGCCGCCTTCGCCTTCGCCGGCCCGATGCCGACTAAGTTTTTCCACCCACCGACTAGATGCCCGTCGATGACGCTCCAGTCCTCCGCGCTGCGCTCGATGTCGAACGGAATATACCCGATATGTTCAGTCGCCATCTCGCGCAAAACCGATACCGCCCCGTCGTCGTCTTTCGCGCCGCGAAGGCAGGCCGCGGCGAACTCTAGGGGGTGATAAACTTTCATCCACGCGCACCAATAGCTTATGACGGCGTATGAACAGGTATGAGCGCGGTTCATGCCCCAAGCTCCGAAGGCGCATATTTCCCGCCAGATGATCCGTGCGGTGCCGTCGCTAATATCGTCGCCCGCGGCCCCCTTCACGAATTGCTCTTCGTAACGGTTGAAAAATTCGACGCCCTTGCTGCCGCTCATAGACTTGCGGATAACGGTCGTGTCCTCCCAAGAAAATTTCCCTATCTCCCGGACGATCTTCATCACCTGTTCTTGGTACAGGACGACACCGTAAGTGTCTTCTAGCATCTTCGCGATAAGCGGGTGTGCGGCCTCTATCTCTTGCTTGCCGGCCTTGCGCAGAACATATTTGTCGGTCGCGCCGCCGCCCAGCGGCCCGGGCCGCGCGAGCGCCGTGATATGATCGATAGTGCGAAAGCTATCGATGTGGACTAGCGACGCAACGCGACGCTGGCTGAAACCCTCGAATTGGAAGATGGAGCTATAACGATGCGCGTTGAAAATATCCATCACCTTGGGGTCATCGAGCTTCAGGCTGTAAAGCTCCTCCGGCGTAACGACTCCCGCGTCCTCGATAATCCCTAATGTGCGCAGGCCCAGCGCGTCGATCTTCAACAGGTTTAGCTTTTCGGCGTCCGGCTTATCGATCTGGGCAACCCCGTCCACGACAGTGCAATAGTCGCTTACCGCTTCATTAGAGACGATCACCCCCGCGGCGTGGACGGAGGTATGCCATGAATGGTTTTCGAGGTTGGTGATGATAGCCGATTCTGGATAGCGTCGCGCGAAGCTTCGTCCCACCTCGGTTTCGGTTAGGGTGTCCTCGACGCCCTTGCCGTAACGAGCGTCGCCGCTGCTATGCTCGATAAGGACGTTGAACAGGTCGAACTTCTCGCGGTCCGGGATGCCTAGGCGCTTGCACGCTTCCGCGAGGACGCTGCGAGCCTGAAGCGTCGATATGTTTCCGATGCGGGAGACGTTCGCGGCGCCGTACTTTTCTGCGAGGTATTTGAACACCATCTCGCGTTTGTTGTCGTTGAAGTCGATATCGATATCGGGCAAGTCCTTTCGCGTTAAATCGATGAAGCGCTCGAACAGCAGGCCGTGCGGGATAGGGTCCACCTCCGTGATGCCGACGAGGTAGCAAAGCAGGGAGCCGGCAGACGAACCGCGGCCCGGGCCGACTAGCATATGTTTCTTCGCCCACTGCACTAGGTCCGCCACAACGAGAAAGTACGATTGATATTCCTTCGCTTCAATGGCGAGGATTTCCCGCTTTAGTCGTGCTGCGTATTCGGGAGGCCAGCCCGGGAGATGGCCACGGGCGAGACGCGACTTGCGTCCGGCCTCGACCATCTTTCGGAAATCACCCTTCACCTTGATTAGGGGCGCAGCCGGCAGGACGCTCGCGCACGCTTCCGCGACCGCTAGGTTATTTTCGATGGCGCGGTTGAATTGAGCCTTAGATAGTTCCGGCAGCGCAATCCGAAGCTCATCGAGGGAAAGGATATGTTGCGGTGTCGTCCGTTCGCGCCCGCCCATCGCCTGAAACGCCGCCTTATCTGCGGGCGTCGGATAGAGGTTGTCGGAGGTGACGACTAGAGGTTTTCCGGTCTTCTTGGCGAGGGCTAGCGCCCGGGCCGTCATTACGGGACTGCCCGGATTGATATCGATATAGTCGAAATCCTCCGGGTCCGTGAGGGCCGCCCCTGCGAAGCGCACGGCAGCACCTCCGCCGGCCCGGAATAGGGCTTGCACGTCTGCGCCCGGCAGCCGTGCTGCCGTCGAGAACCGATAGAAGGCCCGAGTTTCCCGGGCTAGCGCCCACGCTAGAGGGCGTCGGGCGCCGTCCGGGCTAGGGACGGCCACGGTCGTACCGAATAGGGGCTTTACGCCCACGGCAGCCAGCGCAGCACCCCACCGGACGTGTCCCCAAGTGCTATCGTCCACGATCCCGGCCGCCGGGCAGCCGGTAGCCTCCAGCGCGGAGGCTACCCGGGGCAACGGCCCGAAAGCCTGCCGAAAGCTAAACTCAGTGCGGATGCGGAGTTGCGCGAGTTTCATGCCTTCCTCTTTTCGCGGCGGATATGCTCGCGATTCGCGGCTTCCCAACCTTCGCCCCATTTTGAGTGATTTCTCGTTCCGGGAAGGAAAGGCGATATGGCAGGCATTCGCAATTTCCACGCGCTGTATCCTAATGCCCATGCCGCGCCTTCGTCGCTAACTACAGCTTCCACAATCCGCCCTCCTGCACGATTTCCACGAGTGCGGAAACGTCGCCGGCCGCGCGGTGTTTCTGGTCTAGCGTTCGCCCGGTCACGTTTGCGTATAGATCGGTGAGTTTCATGTCATACCCGAAGGCGCCGCGGAACAGGCCGATAGTGCACAACCGCTTAGGCCAGATAAAATCCGTCTGGCCTAAGCGAGTTAACTCAAACTCTATCATGCTGTGGTCGAAGGGCTCATTGTGGGCAATCGCTAAACCGCACTCCGTGAACGTCGCCGCGATAGCCGGCCACGCGGCAGCAAACGAAGGCTTGCCCTGCAAGTCTTCGCTAGTGATCCCGGTGATTTTCGTGATGATCGGCGGCAGTGGGACACCCGGGTTAATTAGCCACTCGCGCGTCTCGATAAGCTTGCCGGTCTTGCCGCTCAGGATCGCGCAGCCAAACTCGATAACGTGAGGCTGCAACGCGAGGGCCGCCGCCGGGTGCAACGGTAATCCCGTTGTCTCCGTATCCCAAACTAGGACGTTTTTCATGAATCGTCCTCATCGATATACTTGAACAACGACCTAGGCCAAGCATGCCAGCCTACGCTTAGTCGCACATCGTGATAAACCAATTCCGGATCGTCAAATTGAACGCGAATAATGTTTCCCGCATCTCCGTAATCCGTATTGGCGGCTAACGCGGTTTTCCCAACCAACCCCGGAGCCGAGCCGATATATTTGACGCGCCGCTGCGTTCGCGCATCTCTCCTAACGATGAACTCCAGATCGACGCCCAGCACGGCGCGTGTGTCGAATATCACGTAATGATATCGCCGCTTCCCTGCGATAGCGGGGTTGGTGTGAGAATAGGTGAACGCTTCTTTCGCCACCGGGATGCCGAAAAAGGTAAATTTCGCTTTCCATTCCTTTAGCTCTTCTTCTGAACAATGCGTGCCGAGATGGCTAACGCAGCTCGCGTCAAACCAAGGCGCCCCTTTTTTGTAGTCTACGATTTCCAGCAAAGGGGCACCGCCGGTCGCCTGAGTGTTGAAATGCAATTCCGCTTCGTACAACTCTTCAATCGATCCGCGAGTAACGCCGCCTGCCTTCGCGATATCCGACGACCATTCATCGAGGCCCAGCATCGTTAGAAGCTCAATCGCCTTTGCCGCGCTCGGCGGCGCAAGCGCGATTGCGTCTATCGTGAATCTAGCCATCCTTTTTCTCCTTTATGCGTCCAGCTTAGCCGTCGCCTTCGGGCGCGGCAAGGGCATATTTAACGACTGCAAATATTGAAGAATAGGGACCGCTTCGTATTTCGAGATATTGATCGAAGAAACCACGACAGGTTTAAATGTTTCGCAGATAACCTTGCGCGTTGCTCTCTCGATTATCATCCAGCTAGTCAGGCGCGCATCATGCACCATATGGAATCACCGTACCTGCGAGGAACCGATGCCGCTCCTTAGAAGAGAGCAGGAAGGCGATAAACTCCGCGATGAGCGCGGGCGGCGTCTCGGCTCCCGCCGGCAGCGCGGCAAGCTGATAGGCGCGCGCTTCCTCCGGCGTCCAGCCGCGAAGGGCTTCGACTTGCGGCTCAAGCGCGCGGCTCATCTCTGTGCCAGCCATCTTGTTGGGAGAGATTCCGAAAACGGTGATACCGTGCCGCTTGCCTAGCTCGCGCGCCATCTGGAGCGTGAGGATATGCGCGGCGCCCTTGCTCGCGTTGTATGCCGAGCTACACGTCATCGGGACGTGCGAGGCATTCGAGACGATGTTGATGATCGTGCCTTTCGTATCGGTCAGGGACGGCAGGCACCACTGCACCATTTTGAATATTCCCTTGACGTTCGTATCCATAACGTCGTCCCAGTCGCGTTCTGCGAAATTCTCCAGCCAGCCTAGACGGTTTACCCCGGCGCAGTTGATGAGCACGTCTAGGTCGTTGGGCGGAGTTTCGCCCCATGTTCTCACAGGGTCGCGAACATCGCGCCCGTAGATGTAATCGAACTCGATCACGTTGTGATTCGCGTAGCGCAGCGCCACGACAATCTCGGAGCCTAGGCCGGATGCTGATCCGGTGACGAGAACACGGCTCATTTGGTTTCCTTTCTAGGAAGGGAAAAGACTGCGGCAGCGTCGGGCGGTGTCATGCTTTCGAGCATCGCGGCATAGACTGCCGTGTCGTGCATTGAATCGATATGCGTTAGGCCGGAGTTGGTGAAGCGCGTTAGCTTCACGATCACTAGCTCGAATAGACACCAACGGTTGAAATCGTCCTCCGTTACGAGCTTCACGCCGTCCGGGAAAAGCGCCCGCATGACGGCGCCGGTGTTCTTGTAGTTGTCGCCGTATATCGCGTTGCGCGCGCGGTACGTCTCGGCCGCTGCCTCTAGTATCTCCGGGACAGTCGGTGAACGCTTAGGCGCGGCTATCTTCCCCGCCGATTTTCCTGTCGCCTGCTCTCCGTAAGTTTCCACGACCGGCGGCTCATGCGCGCGGTACGCCGTTATATTTCCGTTTCTATCGTATTCCACCGTACTCATATCAACCCCTTCTCTTTCGCGAAGTTTTCCGGCAGCGTCATCGTTGCTAGGCCGTTCGGCTTGCGGTCGTCCACTTCACTCATGCTTTTCGGAATCCAGATAAGCGGCGCCGTGCCGTTATTCAGGCCCCATGCCTTCTCAGTCTCCCGTTCGATCATCACGGTGATATCGATTAGATCGCCGCGCATCACGATTCCCCCTTGCGCATCGCGTCAACGATCTTCAAAAGCTCGCCCTTCTTCGCGAGGTCATCGGGGAAGGTGCGCGTCGCGAAAGCCTCGATTTCCGCGAAGGCGTCACGACCCTTCGGGAAAAGGAAGAGCGGCAGCCACGGGTGGACGGCAACCGCCGCGTCTGCCATGGCGTTCAATACGTCCTGATACTCGCCCTGCGTCCGGCCGCCGGTCCGCGAGCGGGCAAGCTCCGCGAAGGTCCGGAGGTTGAACTTGGCTACGATGTTCGTGGCGATGTTCGTGGGCAGGATGCCGCGCGCGTCCTCTGTCGGCAGTCCGCAATTTCGCAATTTACGATACGCGGCTTGGACATTGCCCATTGCATATTCGATAGTCTGGGCCGTGGTTTCGTCCGCCCTGCTCCGCGCGGTATGCACGTAATCGAAAGCCCCCGCGTCCACGACGCGCAAGCTCTGTTGCGCATAGGAACCGTGGCGCGTCCGCACTAGCTGATGGGTGAAGGCGCGGCTAACGCCTTCCAGCAAAAACACGTAGTCCACAAACTCCCACGAGCTAGGAATGGTGCGCGCCATATAATCTAGCTCTGCGGCTTTCTTCTTGGGCGACCATTCGTGGATTTCGTTTAGCAGCGACGGTGCCATATTCAAACGAGTCGATTTTGTGAATAGCAAAAGCTCGACGGCGTGCGGGGTGTAGGAGATTAGGGTAGCTTTCATGATGGTTATCCTTTCGGGACGTGGTCTTGGTCTATCGAAACGTGCAGGGTTTTCGTTGCGTGATCGATCTTGTTAACGATGTATCGAGTATCGCGCGCCAGCAATACTTCATTTTCCTTGCCGTGCGCAGAGATTGCCTTAACGCTCGCGCCCTTCGCTCCTTTCTTGACATCGATAATCATTTTCACTTCGCCGTGCCACACCTCTTCGTGCGTGGACGTACTGCTGTATCCCTTGTCGCTATACTTTGCGCCCTCAAACAGGACAGAGAATAGATGTTGCGCGAACTCGCCGCCGATTTTGCGATATAGCGTAACGTCCTCCGGGATCGTTGCGCGCGCGAGGTATTGATCGAGCCGCTTAGTCCGCATATCCGTTGCGGCGAAATGCGGATCATGTCGCAGGCTGTTATTCCAAGCTTTGTACGAACTGCCGGTGTAGTCGCTGATCGCCTTCTCTTCCGCGTCGCTCGCGGCGGGCGCGGCCTTCGCGAGCATCTTGTGAGTGGCGTTCTCCGGCGGCTCGTTCGCCGTGTTGCCCGATGGCGCAGCGCCGCCGCTCGACGTTCCTGCGGCCAAGGTTGTCTTGGAGGAATTTTTCCAAGTAAACTCACCGTTCTTCTCGGTGGCCTTGCCGCCCGCGAGCAAGTCCGCGAGGTTCTCCGCGCCGCTGCCTTCCTTCGTCTGGTAGCCGGGCGTTGATGCAAGCCAAGTGTCCTTGTCTAGATCGAACTCAACCTTCGCGTCACCTTTCTTGAACACGGATACGTGCTGCTTGTCTCCGATTGCTTTCTCGAAATTGTAGCCTTTATCGATAAGCGTTGCCGCGAGATCCTTAGGTTTCGCGGTTGGCGCCGCGAGGGCTTCATTGAGCTTCTCGATAGTCGCAGGCGGTTCGGCCTTCGGCGGTTCCGCGGCCGGCGGATTAGCGGCGGTTTGCTTCTCCACCGCGAGGTCTAGGAGCTTCTTAAGGGCTAGGCCGCTGCCCTTTAGCGGCTCGCTGCCCGGCTTCTCTAGCGTGTACTCGGTGGAGCTTTTCTTTCCCTCCGGATGCGGATGGATGACTACCTTCGCGCCGGACGGGTGATCGAAATGAAAATTGTTGTCCGGAGTCGGGCCGCCCTTCGCCTGCTTGAAGCCGTTGTCTTTCAGCAGCGATACCATCTTGTAATGGACGTGATACTTGCCGCCGCCTTTCGTCTCCGCTTCGCCTTCGGCGGTTGACGAAGGCGAAGCGGAGGAGGAGCCGCCCCCGCCGCCTGTTGTGGAGAACTTCCCGCCCTTATCGCGTTTGTGCTCACCTTCCTTAAAGGAAGCGTCGTCAAACACCATCACGGCCCGGATCATGACATCGCCTCATCGCCGCCGTCTTTCGGCAGATAGATATGGAGGGTGACGTTTTTCTTTTTCGACATCGGCGGCACCGGAACTTCATTTCCGTCCTTATCGATCAGCATGATCGACTCGCCGGTATCTTCGCCGCGCGCTTCCGTCTTTTCATCAGCCATCGTTCGTCTCCTTCAAATAGGGGCGGCCCGGTGCGACTATAGTGGTCGTCTCAGCCGTAATCCGGGCCGCGGTAACGGGATGCTTCACCCCGTCACTATCTCTCAGCCGTCGCGCGAGCGCGGCCTTGCTCTTCGCCTCCGATAGCTGCCCGGAGGGCCGGCAACTATCGCCGTCCGGGCGATCATGCGGCACGATATTACCCCAGCCGGTCGTCGCGCAAAACCGGCAGCGCCACCGGGCGTTCACGATGCGCGTGCCCGGGCAACGTCGTACTTATCGCCGGAGCGCAGCAGACGCTTGATAACTACGATGTCGTCCACCACGTCGTCTAGCAGGACGTTTCGCCACGTCGCGAACCGGCCTAGGCTGTATATCCCATGATCGTGGGTTAGCTGGAAAAGGATCGACTTGCGCACTTCATCCTGCAACGGGATGATCTTGCCGTATTTTTGCTTGCTTTCATCGAGAACACGCCAGCGGTCGTAAGGGATGCCCAGCGCGCGCTCGACTGCCGCAATTTCGGCGCTAAGCACACCGGGGGTGCCGTCCGCCGTCTCGATGATAAGAAGATCGTCAGTGATCGAGGCGCGATAAACGCCTAACTCTGCGTCCGGAAAATAGACCGTCTGGAATAGATCGGCGCCCGGGATGCGGAAGCGCGCAACGCCGATTGCTGCCCGCTTCATTTCCAACGGGCGCATCCCGCATGCGGCTAGGGTGCTATCGAGCGGCGCCGTCGAGATGATCGGCGACGCGATATTCGGGGACGAGAAGTCGCACGGCGTATTCCATTGAATGCGGCTGCCGGCATACTCGACTAGCTGATCATAGAACGACTCTGGCGCAACGAAGCGCGTCACCGGGTCGATATTCCAGATTGAGCGGTCGGAGGTGTATTCTCCTAGCACCTTAAACGAATAGGCGTTAGCGCGGGCGATGGTGGGCGCGACGAACCGGCCGTTGGACCAGATGCCCTTGCGGACGATCACCTTGCGGAAGTCGATTCCGGTTAGACGGCTCACGGCGTCGCTGCGAAACCGGAGCAGCGCGCGGTGGCCGGCGCCCGGTCCCGGGGATACCTCCAAGAGAGGTATCCCCGGCCACGCATGCGCCGCTAGCAGGCCCGCTAGGCCGGCTCCGACAATCAGTTGAGGGGATTGTCCAATCATTGCGCGCGCCTCTCCCATGCGGCTTCCGCGGCCTCGGCGGTGGGCTTGTTCGGCCCGCCCGCCCCGCAATCGCGACAGAACGTGACGTAAAACCCTTGGTTAATACGGGGAACCGGATAGGCTCCGGTTTCCGTGTTCTCGCCGCCGCAGAACGGGCAGCGCGGCAGGGCATAGGCCGTGAGACGGCTAACGATCCCGCGAAGCGACATAGCGCGCCACAAATCTTGCGCCTCCTCAATTGCCATCTCGTTGGTACTCCCGCCGACCAAAATGCGCTTCTTAGCAGGCTCTAAGAAAACGGGGCTAACGCCTAGACGCCCTTTCATGAAGTCGCGCAATTCTTCCTCGGTGAAGCCGGGCGGCACGCTTAGACAATATTTCCAATTCACGGCGAAGCTCCTACCACGATCCAGCCGCGCTGACGGCGGACAAGGCGGCGTTGCACGTTGCTCGCCTCTGACTTCAAGGTGAAGGCTGCCGCGGTCGCGCGGTCGCGCGCGAGGCGCAGCGCGGGGGCATAGCCTTCCGTGACGGTGCCGGCGTAATAGGTGCCGGTCCCGGCATTGTAAACGAAGTAGTTGCGGCCGGGCGGCCACGGTCGCGCCCCGCCTGCGTGGCTCTGAATGCTATGAGCGGTCATGTCGATATCCTTTCTGTGGTTGCTATCGTCGCCTCTCGCGTCGCGGGAGGCAAGGGGATTATTCCGCGAGTTCTGCCGGAGGGTCAACGCGGAGTTGTTTGACATAAGCGAGCAACGCTAGGTAGGCAACGGACTCCAGCGCGATGCGGTTGCCTTCCAGCGTTCGCAGCCAGATTTGATATCCGTCGAACGACGCATACACGCCGTCGCCTAGGTAGGTTTCTTTTTGGTTTACCACGGTGGCGGTTCTCCTTTCTTCATGTTTCTAGGATTCATAAAATACGCCGCTGCGTTAGATCGCGGCGGCGTCGTGCGGTCGGTCGCGCGCATCGCAGCCTCCGGGTCGTAGTCGTCCGCGAACCGGAGGATGATGATAGAGTTGTGTCCGGTTGTGCAATGGAAGTGAACGACGTTTGTTGCCCATCCCATCCGGTTCACAAAATTAGTGGCGTCATGCAGATTGCCGCCCAAGTTGGTGGAGAAGAGCTTCACCCAAGCCTCCCCTGCGGCGCGTGCGCAACCTGAGTGTCCAGCCCGATATCCTCCGCGGCTTGCCGGCCGTCATCGTAGGCATCGGCATTGATCGAAGTATCGCGGGCGCTGCGTCCGCTGGAGGCGCGACCGTAGCGCCACTCGGTCCCGTTCTCGTCGGTGAACTTGAACTTGCTAGCGGGCGCCTTGGGATGCTTCTCGCGCCACTCCGTGAACGCCTTGCGCATCTTGTCGTGGGCCGCGACGGCCTTTGCTGCCGCGATTGCCTGCCGCGCGCTCCAGCCTTCGCCAAAGCGGAAGTCATCGTTGCGTTCCTTCTCGCTCTTCGCGAAGGTCGTGAGGGTGAGCGCGGTGGAGCCGGAGGCAGGCCCACTCGACGCTGCCGCACGTCGCGCCCTTTCGTTCTCTTCCGCGATGTACTCCGCGCGCCGGTCGTAAAGCTTGCCGACTAGGGTGGACGCGGCGCCCTTCCTGAAGCTCCACGCCCAGTTAGAGCCGGCGGGGGCGCCGTTCAAGCGCTCGCGCAGGACGCGCTCAATCGCTTCCAGCAAGTAAGTCGCCATCGCGACTGTCATACGGGCGTTGACGATTCGACCGATAAGGTTGTGGCGATGACGCTTTACCTGCTTGGTTTGAGTGCCGAGCGAGGCGCCGGCCTTCGACCAGACGTGCTTGGTCTCAGTCGCGGTGTATTCCTGCGCCCAGTAGGAGCAAAAATTAAGCTCCGCGACTGCCCGCCAAAGATCGCGCTGGAAGGCGTGCGTGCCGCCATCGAGCTTCACCGCTTCCCGGGCGTCGTCCTGCGTCGCGCCCTCGACGTTAGCGCTTTCCAGATTGTAGTCGGCCAGCAGCTTTTGCGCCTTCGCGCCCGCTGCCGCGGCTTCGTTGGGGTTGTCGTTGGCTTCCGCGAGGGCGAGAAGCTTGCGGACCTTTTCTATGATCGCAAGCTGATCGGCGGTTAGCTCTTTCTGGGCGCTCATCTATGCCTCCCGCCGGAAGGCATAGAAGCCGGCGCGCATCGACGTTTGGATGAGAACCGAATCGCGGAGCGCGCGCCCGGCTCGGGAAAGAGCGGTCGGAAACCGCTCGTTGCGCTTCCATTTCGGCGCGGCGCCAGCCGTCTCCGCGCTCGCGATTGCCCACTGGTGCCGGCCGCGTTCGTAGGCGAGTTGTTCGACGGGGGACATCTTGCGGTCATAGTCGGCCGGGTAGGGCAGGCTGCGCGAGGCATCGGTATAGCCGCGATGCCGGATGGCAGTAATTTCGTTATTGGCCGGAGTCGTTGCGCGGCCTATGCCGAGGCGGGTTGCTTGGTTATTCATTGTCTTATCCTTTCTGCGTCACCGGATCGTCTCCGGCATTCACTCTGTAGTCCTTCGCGGACCGGGGCGCAAGGGCTATTTTTGGCCTTCTAGAGCCTGTCGCACCTTCGCTAACAGCTTTGTTAGCGAAGGTGCTTCAATAGGCTCCGGATCGAAGCTAAACGGCGTGTAGCGCACGCCTCCCGGGCAGCGGGTGATCCTGCCGACTGCCGCGCCATCGCGATATATGTGCTCAGTGCGCGCGTTGAAGCTAAGGATCATGCGGCAACTCCGCTGCCCGGGCTTCCTCCGCGGCTGCATCGGTGAGGGCTTCCCGGAGCGCGGCTTGCCGCTCAACGCGCTTCGCCCGACGATAGATCGCGCGGCGCTCGCGGCTCCGGGGCGGCGGAAAGCAGCAGGCGCAGCGCCGGCCGCCGGGGCCGACCTTGAGGCGCTTATTCGCCATTGCCGTCCTCCAGTTTTTTCGCCAGCGCGCGCGACTGCCGGGCCATGTCTCGATAAATGCCGGCTAGATCGGCCCCGATATTGCGCCGGTCCGTCGCAAGCCTATCATAGTTGCGCGCGACGTCGCGGTGATACCGGGCCAGCCGGCGGCGTTCTGCGGGGGTCACGGCGCGAAGCTCGGAAGGGTTGCGCGGTTGCATACTTCCCCCTTGCGATTGAAGCGCAGCGAACGCGCTTCCTTGTAGGCAATCGCCGTAGCATCGTCATCGGTCGCGCCGGACGCGAGAAGCTCTGCGTGCCGGGTATCGAAATGGCGGAGCCGCGCACGAATCATCCGCTCTTCGCGGGAGCGCATTGCGGGGCGGGGGATCACTATGCCCATTACAATATCCTTTCTGCGTTCGCAGGATCGATCCGGCATTCACTTTGTACTCCCGCCGGAGGGTGGGAGCAAGAGGTATTTTTGAGGGCTAGCTAGAAACCGTAGTTGCCGGCGCAGATGGGGCCGATGCCGGCCGCGATGCTCACCGGGTCCGTAAGCTCCCGGCCGCAGCAAGAGCAAGAGCCGACTCGCAAGCCGTAGGCCTTCGCGGCAGCGGCCGGGGAGCAACCGATATCGTACCAGACGACGGGCACGCGCTATTCTTTCGCGGTTTCGAGGCTGGAAATGACATTCTCGATATCACCGATGGCGCTATCTAGTTCGGAAATCGCGGCCTCGCCGTAGGTGGCGATAGTCCGGAGGTTGGCGGCGGTCATTTTCGTATTCATCTTGCTATCCTTTCTGCGTTCGCCGGATCGACCCGGCATTCACTTTGAACTACGGATCGACGGACGGCGCAAGCGGTATTATGTGACGCCTTAGCCCCGCCTCCCTTAAACCGGAGCGCGGGGCGGGCGATGAAGGCTATTCCTCCTTCACGACCGGGATGGCTTCGAACTTGAGCTTGCGGCCTTCGTACTCGAAAACGACCGGGACGCCGCCCTTGACGAGCGCGGTCCGGAAGGCGATGTAACGCCCCATCGGCAGGCCAAGCTCGGTGAATGCGGCATTCATCGAGCGGTAGAGCGTGCCGGACGCCCTGATGTTGTACCGGCAGGCGCGCGCGGCGGCAACGTCCGGGTCTTCCCACGACTTCGCGACGGCCTTGCTGCGCTGCTCGGGCGTCATCGGTTCGGCCTTCGGCTTCGCGGCCTTTTTGGCGGCCTTCTTGGCGGCCTTCTTGGCGGCCGGCTTGCGGGCGCGCTTCGGCTTCGGGGCGGTCTCTTCGGCGGCAGCAACGTCGGTCATCGTGGTCTCCGGATTGGTGAGGGGGGGGGGGGGGAGGGCCGGCGTCGCGAT
>Ga0214919_10002372_pt1 | contig 29695 bp, 27 predicted proteins | sample LL1503_MetaG_FD_177994 | JGI IMG/M metagenome (GOLD analysis project Ga0214919, IMG submission 177994) | Freshwater microbial communities from Lake Lanier, Atlanta, Georgia, United States - LL-1503 | ecosystem: Environmental > Aquatic > Freshwater > Lake | place: USA: Georgia | collected... | reverse complement strand
GCAGTATTATACAAGGCCTCAGAGATACCTTGAGATAATTCACGTGCAGCTTCTCCACCACCTTCTTCTCCTAATTTAGAGAAAGAACGAATCATACCTAATACCGTACCGAACAAACCTAATAAGGTTGCTACTGATGCGATAGTTGATAAGAATACTAAATTCTTTTCTAACATTGGCAATTCTAAAGCGGTTGCTTCTTCGATTTCTTTTTGAATGTTTAATACTTTTTGATCGGTATCTAATTCTGTATTAGATATCATCTCTTTGTACTTAGTCAAACCAGATTTCATTACATTACCTACAGAACCTTTTTGCTTATCGCATTCTGCAATGGCTTTGTCTACCTCTTTGTTAGCTAATTGGAATTGTACTTTACGAATGAACTCAGTAATGTTACCATTTCCTGCTGCTTTTTTAATAGTCAATAATCTTTCAATTACGAAAGTTAAAACGATTAATAAGCTACCAATCAAAATAGGCACAACGATACCACCTTCATACATTTTAGTAAATGTACCTTTTGGTCCTTTGTGTGTAGGCCAGAATCCACCATTCGGGTCTGGGTTTGTAAAATTACTTGCGTTACCTAACACAAAACGCCAGATAACATAACCTGCTACGATACAAGCGATTGGTGCTAAAGTTGCAATCAAGTTACCGCCTTCTTGCGGCTGTGCTGTTTTCTTAGAAGCAGCTGTTGCAGTTGATTTAATCTCAGCCATGATTCAATTGATTTTTGGTTTTAAATAAAAATTTATTAAAGAAATTATTCCTCTTGGCTATGTGTTAGATTCACTTAAATCTTTTCTCACTAGTTTCTAAGGGCTTACAAAATAAGTAATTTATTGGTTGAAACAAACTTAGTGTGATAAAATTTAAAAAAATTATTTAAACTAACTTCCGTTGGCAAAAACAAATTATATTCACATACTCAATTACATTATTCACAAAAATATAATATGAAAAAAAATCTGCTACTCACTTTGCTATTATTACAGGGTTTTTTGCCCCTTTTGGCACAAAAATCAGACACAACAGGCTTAAGTGCTGGACCTAAAAAAGAAGCCCCTAGTAAACCCGGACCTAAAGCCTTTTCTGAGGTAATTACGAAGAAGGCCATTAGTCAAAAAGGGGTATTTACCGTTCATTTTCAAGATGATAAGTACTTTTTCGAGATCCCAGACAACCTTTTAGGCCGTGAGTTAATTGCTGTTACCCGATTTACCAAGGTGGCCGCTGGCGCTTCTAAATATGGAGGCGAGGTGGCTAATGAGCAAACCCTTCAATTTGAAAAGGGCCCAGGTCAAAGAATTTTTATGCGCGTGGTTACCTTAATAAGTAGGGCCGACTCTACCCAAACCATTGCTAAAGCAGTTAAAAACTCCAATTTAGACCCTATTGTAGCAGCATTTGATATTAAAGCCTACGGCAAGGACTCCACGAGTTCTGTGATAGAGGTGACCGATTTTTTTAAAGGCGATAACCAAGCGGTTAGCTTGAATAGTTCAGCAAAAAGAACCTTTAGCCTATCTGGGCTGGCTTCGGATAGATCCTATATTGAAAGCATTAAAACCTACCCAACCAATATTGAAGTAAAGACTGTAAAGACTTACACTGCAAGTGCTGGAGGGGCTGGACCAACAGTTGGACCTGCTGGACCTGGTATTCCTGCTGCACAAAATGCAGGTGCCGTAACCTTAGAATTAAACACTTCTATATTGTTACTACCAAAAGTTCCTATGAATAGACGCTTGTTTGATTCAAGAGTAGGTTTTTTCGCAGATAATTTTACTGTTTATTCGGATGATCAACAAAAAGTTGATGAACAAACTTTTGCAGTAAGATATAAATTAGAGCCTAAGCCAGAAGATATGGAGAAGTATAAGCAAGGCATTTTAGTAGAGCCTGCAAAACCTATTATCTATTATATCGACCCTGCGACTCCTAAAAAATGGGTAGCTGGTTTAATACAAGGTGTGAACGATTGGAATATTGCTTTTGAAAAAGCAGGTTGGAAAAATGCTATCCAAGGAAAAGAATGGCCTAATGATAGCACCATGAGTTTAGAGGATGCACGCTTTTCAGTAATACGCTACTTTGCTTCTGATATTGAAAATGCATACGGACCTCAAGTACATGATCCAAGGAGTGGTGAAATTTTAGAAAGTCATATTGGTTGGTATCATAATATTATGAAACTACAACACGATTGGTATATGATTCAAACAGGTGCAACCGATCCTACTGCTAGAAAAATGACATTGGACGATAGCTTAATGGTAAAATTAGTTCGTTTTGTTTCATCTCATGAAGTAGGTCATACACTTGGTCTTAGACATAATATGGGTAGTAGTAGTAAAACGCCGGTGGAGAAATTAAGAGATAAAGAATGGTTAGCAAAAAATGGACATACTGCTTCTATTATGGATTATGCGCGTTTTAATTATGTTGCACAACCAGAAGATGGCATTGCACAAAATGAATTATTTGCACATGTAGGTGCTTACGATAAATGGGCCATCCAATGGGGTTATACCTATACTGGATTAAATGATGTGGAAGCTGATAAAAAAATAAATAACAAATGGATTGTAGAGAATTTAAAAAACAATCCTCGTTTATGGTTTGGTGGAGAAGGATTTGGAAACGACCCTCGTGCGCAAACAGAAGACCTCAGTGACAATGCAGTAGTCGCTAGTGAATACGGCATCAAAAACTTAAAAAGAATTCTTGCCAACTTGCCCACTTGGACAAAAGAAGAAGCAGACAAATACGAGAACTTAAGTGATATGTATATACAGCTGTCAGGGCAATTTAGTAGATACATGGGCCATGTTACTAAAAATATAGGCGGTGTCTATGAAACATTTAAAAGTATAGAAGAGCAAGGGGATGTGTATACACCAACTCCTGTAGCTATGCAAAAAGCAGCGATGGCATTTTTACAAAATCAATTATTCACCACACCTAAATGGTTGTTAGATAATTCTATTTTAAATAAAATAAACAACCCTGCTGCCAATGAGCGTATTCAAAGCATTCAAACGAATACCTTAAAGAGCTTATTGGATAAAGGGCGTTTACTTAGATTAAATACTTCTTATACTCGTTTCAATAATGCAACTTATGCATTACATGATATGATGGAAGATACAAGAAAAGGATTATTTAGTGAAGTAGGGACTCAAAAAGCAACAGATGTATTTAGAAGAAACTTGCAAAAAACATATGTAACACAATTAGGAGATTTGATTAACCCTCCTGCAATGACTGCAAGCGCAGCAACTCCTTTTAGAGCTGCTCCAGTTGATATTGAAAACACAGATGTGGTTTCTGAAGCTAAAGCACAATTGAAAAAATTAGCTGCTTCTTTGAAAGCCAATGCAAGTGCTGACGCTACTACTCAAAATCATTATGATGATTTACAAGATAGAATAAAGAAAGCATTAGATCCTAAGTAAATAAGGTATCATAAACAGCCAGCTTATAAATACTAGCTTACTGCTGTTTCAATAAAAAAAGTCCCTCCGAGTATCGGAGGGACTTTTTTTATACATTACAAATAAAATAATGGTAAGAGAAAGTAGTTAAGTAAAATGTATTGAATAGATTACTTAAACGAATTGATAAACCTATTCATACCTAAGTGCGTCAATCGGATTCAATGCAGATGCTTTCATGGCAGGATAAATACCCGCCGCGAGTCCAACCACAGAACAAATTACAATACCAATTACGACCCACATCCATGGTATTACAAAACCAGTATTTAAAACAAGGCTAAATATATTGCCCACGAGGACGCCCAAAATAATACCAAATATGGCGCCTAAAATACTAATCAAAATACTTTCAAATAAAAATTGACGACGAACATCTTTTCTTTTACCACCAATGGCTTTTATCAATCCTACTTCTCTGGTTCTTTCACTCACCGCCACTAACATAATATTCATAAGACCAATAGCAGCACCAATTAAAGTAATCATCCCAATGGCACCAGCCGCACCACTAATACCCGCCAAAAAGCCAATAAACATTGCTGCAAATTTATCACTCTTGTCAATTACAAAATTATCCGACTCTGAAGGAATTAATCTTCTTGCTTTTCTCATTTGATTGGTGGTCTCATCTATGGCTGGCTCCAATTCTGACACATTATTTACCATAACACCTAATGAGTAAGAAGAACTTCCTTGATATTGTCTTACATTTTTTAAAGTAGAAATTACCACATCATCTTGACGCATCATAGCACTAGACCCTTTTGATTTTAATAGACCCAGCACACGATAAGGTTTGCCTTGTAATAAAATAACCTTGTCAATGCTTTTTTCTGGTTTACCTGGAAATAATTTAGCAGCCACATTAGAACCTATGATACAAACATTACGGCCAGTAGTTAAATCTACATTGTTAAAATTTCTGCCTTGTGTTAAGGAATATCCATTGACCGCAAGATAGTTTTCATCCCCACCCATTAAAGAAATTTGTGGATTGGTTTTTCTATTCTTATAATGTAGTTCATTATTTCCTCCCATTCTTCTTGAGATACTTACAGCCGCTCTGTTAAAACCAAAATGCTCTTTAAAATAAGTGGCTTCTTCAATTTTAATAGGCTTATCTAAATTCGATTTTTTTTCTTTTACCCCTCTTTTAGTTTTAGAGAATTCATCGCCGCCATTATTTGGACCACCCATTCTAGCATTCATTTCTTTGTATCTTACCACAAAGGCATTCGCGCCCATAAAAGAAAAGTTTTCTTTTAAACTTTGATTCATGGCAGAAATAGCGGTGATAATACCAATAAGTGCCATAATACCAAAGGCAATAATTGCTACGGTAATACCCGTTCTCAGCTTATTGCTTTTTACGGTACGCCATGCGAGTACAAAAGAATCCTGAATAGTCATTTGCTATATTTAACTGAAACTTAAAGGTAGTACAGATTCTACAATATGGCTTTATTAGACCCCATAAAATGAGGAACGGCTAAAAGTATAGATAATTGAATAGTACCGTAGGGAAAACTCCTAGGATGAGAAGCAATAAGGCTATTACCAATAAAGCGTATTGATACTTTTTAGGCACTTCATTGATCGTAGGTTCACCTGCCGCAAAATACATGGCTTGCACTAGTTTGAAATAATAAAAGACACTTACGGCTGCAAATAAAATAGCCAGTATAATTAACCAAAGGCCTGCCCCTGCGGCATAAAGTGCATTGAGCATATAATATTTGGCAAAAAAGCCTCCTGTTAAAGGAATACCTGCTAATGAAAATAAGAAGATGGTGGTTACAAAAGCTACTAATGGATGTGTTTTAGCCAACCCATTAAATGCTTCAAAACTATTTTCTTTCATTTTGATCAATACCCCAAAAACACCAATGGTAGCTAATGAATAAACTACTGCATATAATATAATGCCCTCATTGGCATAAGTAGATTTGCCATACAAAGCAAACAACATAAAACCAGCTTGAGCGATACTGGAATAAGCTAACATTCTTTTTACACTTCTTTGAAAAACAGCCACTATGTTTCCTACTAATAAAGTAGCTATAATGACAAAAGTTAAAATTAACTCCCAACTATGTCCTAAGGCTTTGGCTTGACTATTAAAAATGGTAATAAAAGCAATAAATCCTGCCGCTTTTACAATAGTGGCCATAAAAGAAGTAAAAACGGTGGGCGCTCCATCATAAACATCGGGCGTCCAAAAGTGAAAAGGTGCAGCAGATACTTTAAAATTCATTGCAGCGAAAACCAATAATAAGCCTGCAGACAATATCATTTGCTCTTGTGGCAGGCCAGTAGAAGGCTTGATAATAGGGGCTGCTAAATGAAACGACCCTGTTGCACCATATATAAAAGTAATGCCTAATAATAAAATACCAGTAGAAAATGAACCCATTAAAAAATACTTTAAAGAAGCTTCGTTGCTAAATAAATTTTTCTTATCGGAGCCTGTTAAAATATATAATGGAATAGATAAAATTTCAATGCCAATAAATAACATTAATAAATTATCAAATGAAGTTAAAATGCTAGCACCACATAAAATAAAGAAAAACAAGGCATAAAAATCGGCAGCCTGATTGGCGAATTTTGCTATTTCTTCTCCATTTAACCATATATAAATAAAAGTGATGGCGAAAAATAAAGTATTTACATATAAACCGAATCTAGTAAATGCTAACATTCCTTTTGTGTCATAATTAATAACAAACCATCCGCTCAATTGTGCCAGATTGCATAATAGTAAAAGAAACATCCCTATCAAAGCAATACTTTGTTGCGTTTTTTGACTTTTAATGCCCCATGAACAAAACATCATGATAACACCTAAGAGAGCAGAAACAATAATTGCATTCATTACTAATTCGTTTTATTATTTGACCAACAATTGTTGTAAAGTATCGGCCGTTAAAGTAAATAAAGGTTGAGGATATACCCCAGTTACAAATACAATGATCAACAAAATGATCAATACCGCTTGCGCTCCTTTATTAGGCGCTTGCATTGTATTTATTTTTTCACTAATCTCTCCATAAGCTACTTTTTGTACCATGTTTAAAGTATAAATAGCAGCTAAAATAACACTCACGCCTGCAAAGGCAGCTATCCAAGGATTGAATTGAAACAAACCAGTAAACATTAAAAATTCACCTACAAATGCATTCGTTAAGGGTAGTGCTATGTTCGCAAATGCAAACCCCACTAATAATATCGCAAGAATGGGTTGCTTTTTGGCAAGACCTCCCATTTGTTGCATGGATCTAGTACCTGTTTGTTGTTCGATGACATCTGCAACAATCCATAATCCAATTACATTGATACCATGTGAAAATAATTGTAGTAATGCACCTTGTATTGCGATAGAAGTATTGCTGAATATAGCGGCGTTCATTAAACCAATATGTGCAATAGAAGAGTAAGCAATTAATCTTTTTATATCGTCTTGACGAATGGCTATAAAAGAGGCATATAAGATTCCAATGACTGATAAAATAACTACAACATTGGTATGTGCCATAAATGCAATAGGGAATAATGGTAACAACCATCTAAGAATTCCATATAAACCCATCTTAACCATTACAGCACTCATTACCATGGTAACAGCAGTAGGCGATTGCTCGTATACATCGGGTTGCCATGTATGTAAAGGGAAAATGGGCATCTTGATAGCAAAAGCAATAAAAAATAATGCAAAAGCAGTTACTTGTTGATGGCCAGTTAAGTTGGCATGTAAAAATGATTGAATAGAGAAGCTATGATCTGCAGTATGTGCATTTAAGTACAATATGCCTACTAGCATAAACAAAGAACCTAAAAATGTATAAATGAAAAATTTAAATGTAATGGCTATTCGCTTGTCGCCACCCCAGATAGAGCATAAAAAATAAACGGGGATTAAAGCCAACTCCCAAAAGAAATAAAATAATAAAGCATCCCCCGCTAAAAAAACACCCATTAAACCTGCTTGGGTAAATAATAAGAGAGATAAAAATTTATTTTGCTGCTTGTACTCATTTTTTGCAGTGGCAATTAAGATAGCTGGAAAACTTATGGCAGTTAATAAAATTAAAATTTTGGCAAGACCATCTACTTGTAATACAAAACGACTGTGTAAACTTGGCAACCATGCAATATCGAAAGCCTCTACTTTAGTGGTAGTAGCCACAACCGCCAACAATAAAGTAGCCATCGCTCCTACAATGGCGGTGGTAGTAGCTGTTTTTTTATCTTTAATAAACAACAATAAAATAGCAGTCAAAATAGGTAGTAGCAGAAATGAAATTAACATAATCGTTGCTTATTATTTTTGAGTCAGTTTATTGATGAATTGTAAAATACTATAGTCATTAAACCATATAAGGAAAAGTGTTACTATACCAAATACCATAAATAATATATAATATCCCACTTGTCCATTTTGAATGAGTCTTACTTTTCTTGCACTAAATTGAACTAATTTACCTGTACCATTTACAGCGCCATCAATCACTTTCTTCTCTATAAATTCTTTTAAGAACAATGCAAATTGATCCAGCGGTGCGACGATTGCTTTTTGGTACAACTCATCAATATACCATTTATGATAAAAGAATTTACCCAAAGTAGTAGTAGGTTCTTCATCTGTATGTTTGCTATACCTCGCCAATGCTATTAATAAGGCAATAACAGCAATAGCCACTGATACCAACATTAAGATCCATTCTGTTGAAACGGAAAGCATCGCTTCTTTGGGCTCGGCAACAATTGAACTTAACTGACCTGTTAACCAATGATGGCCCCCCAAACTATGTGGTATACCAATAACGCCTCCGATAGCACTTAAGATTGCCAACATAATTAAAGGCAATGTCATCGCCATAGGGCTTTCATGCAAATGGCTTTCCTGATCGTTCGTGCCTCTAAACTTTCCTAAAAAAGTTGTGGCATACAAACGGAACATATAAAACGCTGTCATCGCAGCACCCACTAATCCCAATACCCAGTATATTTTATTTTTTTCAAAAGCAGCTGCTAGAATTTCATCCTTAGAAAAGAAACCACTAAAAGGTGGTACGCCCGCTATGGCTATACAACCTATTAAGAAAGTAATATGTGTAATAGGTAATCTAGATTTGAGTCCACCCATTTTTCTAATATCTTGTTCATGATGCATAGCATGTATTACCGAGCCAGCCCCTAAGAATAATAAAGCCTTAAAAAAAGCATGTGTGATGACATGAAATACGGCACCAGAATAAGCGCCAACACCTAATCCTAAAAACATATACCCTAATTGACTCACCGTCGAATAGGCCAATACTTTTTTAATATCATTTTGCTTAATAGCAATAGTGGCTGCTAATAAAGCAGTACTAATTCCAATAATGGCTATCACATTTTGTGTAATCTCACTATGACTAAATAAAATATTACTTCTTGTAATCATATAGATACCTGCTGTTACCATGGTAGCAGCATGTATTAATGCCGATACAGGGGTAGGTCCCGCCATTGCATCTGGTAACCATGTAAACAAAGGAATTTGTGCACTCTTTCCCATCGCTCCTACAAATAATAATAAAGTAATACCTGTAATATCGGCACTTGATAATTTAGCTAAACTTTCTGCTGTTAATACTTCACTATAATTAACTGTTCCTAGTTTTACAATCAACCAAAAAATTGCCAATAAAAATCCTAGATCCCCTATGCGGTTCATAATAAAGGCTTTCTTAGCAGCATAATTATAGGCGCCATTCGTAAACCAATACCCTATTAATAAGTAAGAACAAAGTCCTACACCTTCCCATCCAATAAACATAATTACATAGTTATCTCCTAAAACTAGTAATAACATTGAGAATATAAATAAATTCAAATAGGCAAAGTAACGCGCATAATGAGGGGCTGTCTCCTCTTTCATATAGGCTGTAGAATATAAATGAATCAAGGAACCTACTCCAGTAATGACCAATAAAAAAAGACTTGATAGTGCATCTACTTTGAAATCAAAAGGAATTTTTACAGTGGCTGTATTGATAAAATCAAAATAATGCACACTTACAGCACCATGATTTTGTATTTGTATAAATGCAAAAATACTTGCTATAAAAGAACATACAATATAACCAGTTGCCTTATAGGCTATTACCTTTTTACTCCAATAATTACGACCCAGCCCATTGAATAAAAATCCAGCAAGTGGCCAAAGTATGATGAGAGCGATTACTATTTTCATAAAAGTCATTGCCTTAGTTCTTTAATCTATTTAAGAAATTAATGTCTATAGAATGTGTATTGCGGTACATCATAACTATAATTGCCAAGCCAATACTTACTTCCGCAGCAGCTACTACCATTATAAAAAAAACAAACACTTGCGCATCTATACCAGCTGTTGTGCTAGGTGACATGATATACGCAGCGCCATAATTCATTTTTGAAAATGCGACCAACAATAAATTAACTGCATTTAACATTAATTCAACACACATAAATACTATAATCGCATTGCGACGTGTTAGCACACCCATTACACCAATGCTAAATAGTGTTAAGCATAAATAGATATAATTTTGTATAGGCATGTCAAATAAATTTATTTTTTTCCAATAATTACTGCTCCCACCATAGCACTTAAAAATAACACACTACTTATTTCAAAGGGTACCACAAAGTCTGTAAACAACGCTTTTCCCAAAGGATGAATAAGACCAATAGTGCCTTCTTTTAGCAATACCGAACTTCTATCAAAAGAAGTGTTTTGTTTTACCAATGCAATTAACAAGGTCAAAAAACTTCCTCCCGCAATCACCCCAATTAATTTTACCAACAATTGTTTCTGTGGTTCCTTATCTTTTTTTACATTCATTAACATGATTACAAATAGAAACAATACCATAATGGCACCAGCGTATACGATAATGTTTACGATAGCTAAAAATTGTGCATTTAATAATATGTAATGTCCGGAGATCGCAAAAAATACTAAAATTAACCACAACACACTATGTATTGGGTTCTTGCTTATCAATACCATTATAGCACTTACAATAGCAAATGCAGATAAAGCATAAAATAAAATTTCTAATGCATTCATAATGTTAAGCTTCTACTCCTTTTGCTTTAGCCAATGCACCTGCATCGGTTAAGGTATTAGGAATTAATAAATCGTTCTTGTCATAAATAAAACCCTTGCGCGTATAATTAGCTGGTGCAAATGTTTCACTTAAATAAATAGCATCTTTTGGGCAAGCTTCTTCACACAAACCACAAAAAATACAACGAAGCATATTTATTTCATATTTAGCTGCGTATTTTTCTTCTCTATATAAATGTTCTTCGCCTTCCATTCTTTCTGCTGCTTCCATTGTAATAGCTTCTGCAGGACAAGCCACTGCACATAAACCACAAGCCGTACAATTTTCTCGACCTTCCTCATCTCTATTTAAAACATGAAGCCCTCTAAATACGGGGCTAAATTCCCTTTTTTGTTCAGGGTATCTAACGGTAGGTTGCTTTTTAAACATGTGACTAAAAGTGATCATCATGCCTTTTATAATATTAATCAAATACAAACGCTCCCAAAAAGTCATGGGTGTGCGATTTACTGCGAATGATTTATTGGTTAATGCTTGCATGTTTTATTCGTACAGTTTTTAAAAATTATAATTTTGATAATATTAGCGCGCCTGTTATCAACATATTTAATAAAGCCAATGGTATCATTTTTTTCCAACCCAAGTTCATTAATTGATCGTATCTAAATCTTGGAATCGTCCAACGAATCCACATAAACAGGAATACAAATAATACTATTTTAATTAGCAAAGTACCTATCCCTATCATTGCAGCAATATTCGGCGCTACCGTACTTTCATCAAAGAAAGGTAAATCGTATCCGCCAAAATACATCGATGCCATTATCGCACTACTCATAATCATATTCACATACTCTGCAAATAAGTAAAAGCCTAGTTTCATGGATGAATATTCCTGATGGTATCCAAAGTTTAATTCATTTTCTGCTTCAGGCAAATCAAAAGGGGTACGATTACATTCTGCCATAGCACAAATAAAGAAAATTAAAAAGCCTAAGGGTTGATACACCACATTCCACCAATGCCCTGCTACTTGATCTTCCACAATAGTTTTTAAACTTAAAGTGCCTGTTGTCATTAATAAGGCGATTAGCGCTAGTCCCATTGCAATTTCATAACTGATGGCTTGAGAGGCTGCTCTTAATGCAGACATTAAGGAGAACTTATTATTAGATGCCCAGCCCCCAATCATAATCCCATACACGCCCATACTTACTACAGCAAATATGTATAAGATACCAATATTTACATCGGCTACTTGTAAAGCTATGGTGCGACCAAATAAATGCACTTCCGTACTCCAAGGTATCACTGCACAAGTCATTAAACTTGCCGTCATCGCCAATCCAGGTCCTAATATAAACAACCACTTACTAGCAGCGGTTGGAATAATTTCTTCCTTCATAATTAATTTCAAGCCATCTGCTAAGGGTTGCAATAAGCCAAAAGGACCTGCCCTATTGGGACCTGGTCGATCTTGCAATATGGCTGCCACTTTTCTTTCTCCAAAAGTGGTATATAAAGTAATCAATAAAGTGGTGAGCACAATAATGATAATTAAAATTAATTTTTCAATAACAAAGGCCCAATCAAATGCTAACAGTGTCATACTTTATTATTAGGCGTTATTAATATTATTGTTAAAAGTAGTTCCATGTGAAGGGCCTTCTATTTCACTTAAATGAATATTGGTCTGATTCACTTCGCTTTCGGTATGTATGTCCATTAATAAATGAGGTGCTCTTCCATCATTCACTGCTTTAAATGTTTCTGTTGGAAGGGTCGTTCCTATATTTCCTGCATAATGCCCTTGTGCAATCACTGAATGTCTGCTTATTTCACGTGGACCTTCTATTACCCAATCATTCGCATGCTTTTTATCAAATCGACAAGTGTTACAAATCCATCCTGGTTTTCCATCAGGTGTGTCTTCTATTTCTCCCCACTCATCTTTGCGGGCAGTGACTCTAAACACTTCATCTCCTCTATTCCATAAAGTTACACGACCAGAACAAATAGGACAATCGCGGTGTGCATCCATAGGTTTTAAAAACCAAACTCTATTTTTAAAACGGAATGTTTTATCTGTTAAAGCACCTACAGGACATACATCAATCACATTGCCTATAAATTCATTATCCAAACTCTTTTCAATATGTGTTGCAATTTCTGAGTGATCCCCTCTATCTAAAATACCATGCTCTCTTTTATTCGTTAATTGATCGGCAGTGAAAACACAACGATAACACAATATGCACCTTGTCATATGCAATTGAATGTGCTTTCCTATATTATGTTTTTTGAACGTGCGTCTTTGGAATTCATAGCGCGTACTAGATTTGCCATGTTCAAAACTTAAATCTTGCAAATGACACTCTCCTGCCTGATCACATATGGGGCAATCTAAGGGATGATTTAATAATAAAAATTCTACCACGCCTGCTCTAGCATCAATTACTTTTTCACTGGTAATATTTTTTACTTCCATTCCATCCATCACAGTCGTACGACATGACGCTACTAATTTAGGCATGGGACGAGGGTCTTTTTCAGATCCCTTTGATACTTCTACTAAACAAGTACGACACTTACCACCACTTCCTTCCAACTTACTATAATAACACATAGCAGGTGGTGCTACAGCACCTCCAATTTGACGTGCCGCTTGCAATATCGTAGTACCCGCTGGTACTTCAATGGTAATATTGTCTACTGTTACTTTAAATAATGTTTGTTCACTCATAGTTTTACGCAATGTTATGCAGGCACATGAATTGGATCTGCATAGTGTTGTAAACCAAAATTACTTGTTTGTGATAATTCTCTATTTTGAATATGCCATTCAAATTCATCACGGAAATGTCTAATAGCCGCTGCTACTGGCCATGCTGCTGCATCTCCTAATGGACAAATGGTATTGCCTTCAATTTTTCTTTGAATATCCCATAATAAATCTATATCACTACTCTCTCCTTTTCCTAATTCAATTTTTTGTAATATTTTTTCCATCCAACCTGTTCCCTCTCTACAAGGAGAACATTGTCCGCAACTCTCATGTCTATAAAAACGTGCTAAGGTTAAAGTATTTTTTACAATACACTGGTCTTCATCTAAAATAATAAATCCACCTGATCCCATCATAGAACCTGTTGCAAAACCACCATCACTTAAACTTTCATAGTTCATGTAACGTGTTTCGCCCTTGGCTGTTTTTAATAATAAGTTTGCAGGTAAAATAGGCACACTGGATCCTCCAGGAATACAAGCCTTTAATTTTTTACCATTCGCAATACCTCCACAATATTCATCACTGTATATAAAGTCTTCTACAGAAATGGTCATATCAATTTCATACACCCCTGGTTTATTAATATTACCACAAGCAGAAATTAATTTAGTTCCGGTAGAACGTCCTACTCCAATTTTTGCATATTCATCTCCACCCATTTTTATGATAGGAACGATAGCTGCTAATGTTTCTACATTATTCACCACTGTTGGACGCATCCACAATCCTTGAATAGCAGGGAAAGGTGGTTTGATACGTGGGTTTCCTCTTTTACCTTCCAATGATTCAATCAATGCAGTTTCTTCACCACATATATACGCTCCTGCACCGCGATGCACATGTATCATACAATCAAAACCAGTACCTAAAATATTTTTACCTAAAAACCCATTTTTTGTGGCTTCTACAATGGCTTCTTCTAAAATAGTTGCCACCCATGCATACTCTCCTCTGATATAGATATAGGTATCATTGGACCCTAAAGCAAATGAAGAGATTAATAAACCTTCTATTAACAAGTGTGGCAAGAATTCCATTAAGTAACGATCCTTAAAAGTACCTGGTTCACTTTCATCTGCATTACATACTAAGTGACGTGGCACGCCTTCTGGCTTCGCAATAAAACTCCATTTCATTCCAGCAGGGAAACCAGCGCCTCCTCTACCTCTTAATCCACTTTTTTTCACTTCCTCCACAATAGCTTCGATGGTCATTTCTTTCAACGCTTTTTCGGCAGTCGCATAACCCCCCTCGCGACGATATACATCGTAAGTACGAATTCCTGGCACGTTGGCTTTTTCTAATAATAATTTTACACCCATTGTTGCTACTTTATCTTTTCTAATTCGTCTAATCTAATTTTGAACAATCACTTGCATTCTATATTCTGCAATAATCGCATCTACTTTTTCCTTGGTTAAATGTTCTCTGTATATTTTTCCCACTTGCATCATTGGTGCATAACCACAAGCACCCAAACACTCTACTAATTTCAAAGTGAAAATGCCATCCTTTGTCGTTTCACCTGGTTTAATATCTAATTGCTTTTGGATATAGGCAATAATATTATCTGACCCACTAATCATACATGGCCCCGTTTGGCATACTTCAAAAACAAACTTTCCTACTGGCTTTAAATTATACATACTATAAAAAGTAGCCACTTCGTATACTTCTATAGGTTCAATCTTTAACAAGCCTGCTACATAATCCATCGCTTCCGTTGGCAACCAGCCTCCAAAACTATCTTGCGCAAGATGCAATACCGGCAACAGTGCACTTTTTTGTTTCCCTTCTGGATAACGAGCTACCAAGCCATTAAACTCGGTCATTTGTTCGTTATTAAATTGAAGACTCATATACTCATTTCGTTTTTCTCAATAATTATTTTCTCCTACCAAAAGCTACGCATCGCAAAAGCTACGCATCCCAAAAGCTACGCATCCAACTCTCCTGCAATCAAATTCAAACTACTCATTGTTACCACCGCATCACTCAACATGCCTCCTTTAATCAATTCCTCAAATGCTTGGTAATAAATAAAACAAGGTCTTCTAAAATGCAATCTAAATGGAGTACGTCCACCGTCGCTAATTAAATAAAAACCTAATTCACCATTACCCCCTTCTACTGCACTATATATTTGTCCTTTAGGTAAATCAATTTCTCCCATGATAATTTTAAAATGCCAAATGAGTGCTTCCATCTTTGTATACACATCCTCTTTCTTCGGTAAATAATATTCAGGTACATCAGCATGATAGATTTCTGCTTCAGCACCTTTAAATGCTTGTATCTTTTGATAGGCTTGCTTAATAATAGAAATGCTTTCATACATTTCTGCATTGCGCACTAAAAAGCGATCGTAATTATCTCCAGTAGTACCAACAGGCACTTTAAAATCAAAATCTTGATAACTGCTATAAGGTTGTTGTACACGAACATCATAATCAACCCCTGCTGCACGTAAATTTGGACCTGTAAAGCCATAGTTTACAGCACGGGCTGCACTAATACCACCTGTGCCCTTTGTTCTTTCCATGAAAATTCGATTGCGCGCAAATAAATTTTCAAATTCTTTTAAAACTTTTGGATACTCATTTAAGAATTTCTCGAGTTTCGTAAACGCTGTATTTGTAAAATTCCTTTCAAAGCCACCAATGCGGCCAATATTAGTAGTAAGACGGGACCCACATACTTCTTCATATATTTCATAAATTAATTCACGGTATTGCATTACGTATAAAAAACCCGTATACGCTCCTGTATCTACTCCCACAATAGAGTTACAGATTAGATGATCCGATATACGCGCTAGCTCCATAATAATAACACGTAAATAATCTACGCGCTTAGGCAATTCTAGTTTCAAAAAACGCTCACAAGTGATATGCCAACCCATATTATTAATAGGACTACTACAATAATTTAAACGGTCTGTAATGGGTGTAATTTGATATAAAGGTCGGCGCTCTGCCAACTTTTCAAATGCACGATGTATATAACCCACTGTTTGCTCTGTAGATACCACGCGCTCTCCATCTACTTCCATAATATTTTGAAACACCCCGTGCGTTGCAGGATGGGTAGGCCCAATATTTAAAGTGGTCGTTGTTTTTTCGATTGACCCTTTAGGTAAAGTGATATGACTTTGATGTTCCATTATTTATTGCGCCTTTTCTTTTTTTATTTAATTACCCTCTTCCAAACATTTCATCATCCTTATCTATTCGCGTTTGATCTTCTAATGGATATTGTTTTCTTAAAGGAAAATAATCCATTTCATCTACATTCAAAATGCGTTTCAAATTAGGATGCCCTATAAAATTGATACCAAAAAAATCATATGTTTCACGCTCCATCCAATTAGCACTTTCAAATAGTTTACTTGCAGTAAATACAGCTGTTTCTTCTATTGGTGTACTCACAGAAAAACGCAATCGTATATTTTCAATTAAATTATGCAAATGATACACCACCACTAATTCTGCCCCCTTATTATCTGGATAATTAACACCACATAAATCGGTTAAAAAAGTAAAACCCAAACTTGGCTCTTCATATAAATACTGAAGTACTTTTAAGTTATTTTCTTTAGGAGATTCAAAAGATAAAATACCAGAGGCATCAGAAAAATTTAGAACTTGGTCTCCAAATTTTTCTACTAATTTATTTTGTATCGTCTCGTTGTTCAATGCCATTTTTGTTCAATAATTTTTAAACTCAATTTTTATTGGATGCCGTAGCTATTTAATAAATCACGATATTTTTCACTATTACGTCTGCGAATACTTTCTTGTCCTACTAAATCTTGAATTTTCATAAAACCATCAATGATGGCTTCAGGACGAGGAGGGCAGCCTGGTACATATACATCTACAGGTATCACTTGATCAATACCTTGTAATACACTATAGGTATCAAAAATACCGCCACTTGAAGCACAAGCTCCTACAGCAATTACCCAACGTGGCTCTGCCATTTGCAAATAAACCTGTCTTAAAACGGGTGCCATTTTTTTTGCAATCGTTCCCATGACCATTAATAAATCACATTGACGTGGCGAAAAACCCACACGCTCAGAACCAAAACGTGATAAATCATAATGAGAAGCCATGGTAGCCATAAACTCAATTCCACAACAAGAAGTTGCGAAAGGCAAAGGCCATAAAGAATTTTTTCTAGCAAGTCCTACAACAGAACTTAATTGTGTTGCAAAAAAGCCATCGCCCGGAACACCCTCAGGTGCCTTACCCATAGAAATAGCCTCTGAAATTTCAGCTTCTTTTGGGTTTATATTAAATCTTACAGGACGCATATAGTTGAATACTTTAAATTTTTATAATTAATCCTCCCACTGTAACGCACCTTTTTTTAGGATGTAAATAAATCCTACTAAGAAAAATGCTACAAATAAAACTACTTCTCCAAATCCAGCCCAACCTAAACTTTTAAAATTAACTGCATAAGGATAAAAGAAAATAACCTCCACATCAAACAACACAAATAGAATGGCCACTAAAAAATACTTAATCGCCATAGGTGATCTAGCATCTCCATGCGTTTCAATTCCACTCGCAAAATTTTCTAATTTATCGCTTGTTGCTCTCTTAGGTCCCAACCAACTTGAAAGCAAAATCATACCCGCTATAAAGCTACCAGCAAACAATAATTGTAATGCAATTGGTAAGTAATTAGTAGCGCTGTTTGTCTCATTCGCAGACATCAAAAACTGCAACAAAATCATACATGTGTTTTAGGTGCCGCAAAAATACGCAAAGGATAGCACCTAAAATGAAAAACTCCCCATAAAAGGGGAGTAATTTTCAAATATTTTTTACACAATAGATGTGCTTAAAGATACTATTTTAGCCTTTTTTGATTTGAGTGGTATCTGAAGCTGCTTTTGGAGCAGAAGGAGCTGGTGCGCCACCCTTTTGATTTTGCATTTTCTTGATAATTTCTATGTTCTTGGTAAATTGAGCTTTGGCTTGCAGTGTTGTTGGATCCTCAGGTACCAATTCCAATACTTTATCACACATTAAAACAGCGTTTTCATAGCCTTTAGTTTCATTATAATAGCCAATTAAGGTATAATAATTGTTTACCAGCGCCTGCTTGTTTTTGGCTACATCTTTTAACAAAAACTCATTTTGGATATTTACTGCCTCAAATAGAATGCCTAAGTTATTGGCAGTATCTAATAATCTAGCTGCCCTTACATTCATTGAATAGCCATTTGGCTTGTCTGGGAAAGCTGCTATATATTCTTTTGTTATAGCACTAGCAATGGCACCCTCTTTTGCGTTAATTGCTATACTTGATGTTTTATAGTAATATACTTCGTCTTTTACCCCTCTTAAAGCTGAATAATTCGCATACCATTTTAATTCATCGGAATACATATTATTTTTTTCAAGCATATCTATCTCCAACTTGTAATATTTTAACTTATTAGCCTTAACGGTATCAGATGCTATTGCTTTTTCTAAAATGCCAGCTAAAGATGCTTGGCTTCCACTAAACTTTGATAAAATCTTAACTGCTAATTCGTAATCTGTATTTATTAATTTATCAGCAGATGTGTTGTTAATATAAGGTTCGATATATGATTTAGCCAATACTGTATCTCCTTTTTTGTCATAGTTCTTCGCTAATAAAACAGCTAAACCTGGGAAAATAGTAAGGCTTCCTGCAGCTTCCATCGCTTTCGCTTTCTCAAGGGATAAATCAAATTGCCCTGATCTAAATAAATAGTCGGCACTGAAATATTCAAAAATAGGATCCTTGTCTGCGTATTGTAAAAATAAATCTAAATTAGACTTAGCCATACTTGTGCTTACCTCTGCATAATAAGTATATAAAGAAAAATAAACTGGCGCAATGGCTGGATCTGCCTCAATGGCTTTCCTAAAATATTCGTCTAAAGATTCTTTATTATTTTGTGTTTGATATACTTTACCAATTCTATAATACGCATACGCATTTTTTGCATCTGCATTGATAGCATTTTGAAAAGCAGTAACAGCATCTCCACCATTTTCTCCACTACCTAGCTTTAAATAGTTAATTCCTAAATTCACGTGAAGGCTTGGATTTACTACATCATACGCACTTATCGTTTCTTTTAATTTGTCTATTGCATATCTGTGATCACCAACACTAATGGGCAATTCTGCATACACATATCCAATTGCATTAATAATATCTTGATTGGGTTTTCCTTTATACTTTCCTTTAGTATTTAAGGTGGAAGTAATAGCAACTTCTAAATTTTGTTTAATAGCATTTGCATCGGCACCCTCTAACGCTTGAATATGTGACATGCCCACTAACAACCATGCATCATTTCCTTTTGCTTGTAAACTTTTTTGATATAATTCTTTAGCATTTTTAATAGACTCAGCGGTAGCAATACCATTATAGTTCTGTGCCAACATTGATTGACCATACCAAAAAGTTGTTTCACCATCACCTGGATTCTTGTCATAAGCATCTTTAAAAAAAGTAAGAGCCGACTTATTCTTTTCGTAATTCAATAACTTAATACCCTCCGCTAAAGCAGATGGAACTACCTGTGCCAAAAGTGTACTCGATAATACGAATCCTACCATCAGAAAAACCAATTTTTTCATCACTTGCTTTTTTTTCATTTTTAATATTTACCAGTGCCAATATACCATTTATGTTGCTTAGTATATGTCCCCATGACACATCTATTTTTTTGTAATAAAAACAGATTTTATAGGGAATGCTAAAAATATTAATTTTTTAGCAAGAAACCCATAAATTTTTGATGAATGAGGTTAAATTTTGATAGTATTTTATGAGCGTTAGTTCAATAAACCATTTCTTTTCGAGAATCCCATTTTTGCCGGGACCAAAAAAGACCTTTTAAATATTAATTGACCTCGTTCCAAACTCATAAAATTGAGAAAACCAGACCCCAATCCGGGCGCATTTTCCTTTAAAATATAATAAATAGGCAAGGAAAGTGAATAGTGGCCTTTACTAATATTAGACTGAGAAGGTTGTGAATAATACCCCTTTTCAATACATAAAGTACACTCCACCAATCCCATTTTTATACTTTTTCTATCTTCCACTTGTCTTGGGTCATAGTTATCACCCACCCAATTCATCCCCACAAAACCAATTGCATTTGTATTATTTTTTATATATGAAATAACTTCTTGACTTCCATTAGCGGATACTACATTTTTCCCAAAAGAAGTCTCATGCAATAAACTGTCTTTTAAAAATCGGACAATCCCTGTTAAATGATTTCCGTCCATCACTACTTGTTTATTGACTTTGCCACCCAAGTACTTCGACAAATCTGACATAGAGAAAACGGTATCATTCGTTTTTTTATTCACTACTACTGCAATGGCATTATAAGCAAGTATACCAAAGGTGGGCGCATAGCCTAATTGATTTTTATAATTGGCTTGTTCCGTTTTATCTAAACCACGTGTTACAATAATCATGCGCGTACTATCTGCTGCAAAATCTTTGAAACATTCAATTTCAGATTTATAAGATATTTTAATATTTGCTTTCGGATAACTTAATGCAAACACTTTAAGCTCTTCTTCTATAAATGGTTTAAAACTTTCTTCAACCGAAATTTGAATGGTTCCTTCGCTAGGACTGTCTTGATTTTCCTTGTTAGTACTCGTCTTGCAAGCAGTAGCCATCATACAAACACTCATCAATAGTATAAATAAACGCATAGTCTTAATTTAATGATCAAAGGAAATACTAATACATTTGATTGATGCCTCTATACAATCTAAAGCCCCCATACAATAAGCATAGTCCGCCAAAAATGTATCTAAAATCAGCTCCGGCATTAATAATTGTATCTAGGTGGAACCATTTTGCTCCTAACATTAAAACACCACAACCCAAAATAAGGGCAGCCATGGTATAATCATAAATACTTCTAAAAATACGGTAGGTACGCTCCGATTTTTCACGAGGTGCGTTGGGCCTAGGTTCATATTGCTGCTGTGTAGGGTCTTGATTTTCCATAAAATCCTGTTTTAGAAGGGCAATTTAAACAATTAATAGCCGATGAATTTAAAAAATTTATCTTTACTTATAAATTTCAAAGTATGAGCAAACCTTCTTTGCCACAAGGGACTAGAGATTTTAATGCGGCTACGGTTCAAAAGCGTCAGTTTATATTTAAAACCATTCAACACGTTTTTGAAACTTATGGGTTTCAACCATTAGAGACGCCTGCAATGGAGAACCTAGAAACTTTAATGGGTAAATATGGAGACGAGGGTGATAAGCTCATTTTCAAAATATTAAATAACGGATTAGACAACCCTCAAAAAAAGGAACAAACTTTAGAGGGCGTTGAAAAGTTATTTGCTGGGAAAAATAGCACCGCCATTACGGAGCGTGCTTTAAGATATGATTTAACCATCCCCTTTGCTAGGTATGTTGCCATGAATCATGGTTCACTCACTTTCCCTTTTAAAAGATATCAAATTCAACCTGTCTGGCGTGCCGATCGACCTCAAAAAGGAAGGTACAGAGAGTTTTATCAATGTGATGCAGATGTAGTAGGTAGTGAAAGTTTATTAAACGAAGTAGATTTAGTTGCTGTCTATATTACTGCGTTTGAAAAATTAAAATTACCTGTTGAAGTAAAAATCAATAATAGAAAAATTTTAGTAGCCCTTGCGCAAATTTGTGGCGGAGAAGAAAAGTTAATTGATTTAACTATTGCCATAGACAAATTAGATAAAATTGGCTGGGATAAAGTTAAAGAAGAGTTACACCAAAAAGGTTTTAATGATGCCCAACAAAAAATGATTCAACAATACTTAACGATCGAAGGAAGTAATGCTGAAAAATTAAAACAATTATCTGTTTTATTGGGCAACAATGAAATGGGTTTAAAAGGGATAGAGGAAATAAATTATGTTTTAGACTATCACGTGCAAACGGGTATGGACAAGCATTTGGTAGCTGATTTTACATTAGCAAGAGGTTTAAATTATTATACAGGAATCATTTTTGAAGTAAAGGCGATGGATGCACAAATGGGCAGCATTGGAGGCGGTGGACGTTATAACGATTTAACCAGTTTATTTGGGGTGCCCAATATCCCTGGTGTAGGAATTAGTTTTGGCGTCGACAGAATTTATGACGTCATGGAGGAGAAAAATTTATTTCCAAATACAATAGCGCAAACCACTCAGGTGTTATTTTTTAACCTTGGTGAGCAAGAAGCGAAAAGTGCTTATCAACAAATGATGGTTTTGAGAAATAAAAAAATTGCTTGTGAAATTTACCCTGAAAAAAGCAAATTCGACAAGCAATTTAAATACGCTGAGAAAAAAGGAATACCCAACGTTATTATTATTGGCACCGAAGAGTTAGCTAAAAATGAATGCTCTGTAAAAAATATACTTACCGGCAAACAAACCACGCTTCCTTTATCGGAACTTTCTAATTTTGAATTCTAATAATTTTTATTAGCCCAAACTTTTGTGTAAAAATCTTCTTGCTTCATTGCAAAAGATGCAGCAGTTTTTTTAGCCACTAATTCCATGCCTTGCACAATGATCGTTAAAGTTTCCACTTCATTTCCAGCACCTCTTTTAAAAATGATGGGCGCATCATATGCACTTAAATAAAAAGTGTCCACCCCTTTCTTTTCTAAAGGTGTTGAACCCATTGCTGAATTAATAACTAGCACAGAATCGTCAGCAGTTAATGTTACTTCTGTTACTGGACTTCCTTCTGGAAATACATATTTACCTAAATACGCAGATAATGGACTTGTTTGTGCGTTAACCGATGCAATTACCCCCATTAGGATAACAGCCATTAATAAGATTTTTTTCATACTTTATTATTTATTTGTTTCAAATTGTCTTTCGAAATTAAGTAAAATGATTACTAATTAATAATAATTTAAGAATAAATAATTAGGACTTAATAAAGGGCTAAAAAAAGATTTAAAAGTATACAAATCTGATCAAGTATCTTTGCATTATGGAGAAGACAAGACCGAATATAAGACATGTAGAAGTCGCTGAAATTGAGCGCTTTATATCAAAAATAGGCGAAAAGCCATTTCGTGTAAAACAAATTGTAGAATGGTTGTGGCAAAAACATGCCCATAGCTTCGACGAAATGACCAACTTAAGTAAAGAGTTGCGCGGGTTATTGGAAAACGATTTTCAATTGCCTGCTTTGCAAATTAATACCACACAACTAAGTGAAGATGGAACTTTAAAAACTCGTTTTAAAACATTTGACGGTCATATGATCGAGGGAGTTTTAATTCCCACTACATTGAGAAAGACTGCTTGCGTTTCTTCACAAATTGGCTGTAGCTTAAGTTGCAAATTCTGTGCCACTGGAACAATGGAACGTAAAAGAAATTTAACCTTTGATGAAATCTACGACCAAGTAGTTTATATACTTCAACAAAGCGAGGCCACTTATGAAAAGCATTTAAGTAATATTGTATTTATGGGCATGGGTGAACCCTTGATGAATTATCATAATGTTTTAAAGGCTATTGAAAAGATTACTTCACCAGACGGATTAGGTATGAGTGCTAAAAGAATTACCGTATCTACCGCAGGCGTTGTAAAACAAATTAGACAATTAGGAGATGACAATGTGAAATTTAAATTAGCTGTTTCTTTACATGCAGCCAACGATAAAAAGCGTAATGAAATTATGCCTATTAACGAAAGTAATAATATTAAATCAATCATTGAAGCACTGAACTACTTTTATAAAAAGACAGGGAGCGAAGTTACTTTTGAATATATCTTATTTAAAGATTTCAATGACTCCGAAAAAGATGCAGAAGAACTTACTAAAATTTATAGACAGGTTCCTGCAGATTTAATTAACGTAATTGAATACAACCCTATTGACAAATTTCCATTTGATAAACCTGATGAAGCAGGTTTTGAAAGATTTGTAGAAATTTTACAAAAAAATAGAGTGAATGTTCGCGTAAGACATAGCAGAGGAAAGGACATTGATGCTGCTTGTGGGCAATTAGCCAATAAAGATAATTTTTAATACAAGGATCCATGAACAATAAACGATCTGATAACTTTGACAAGTTTTCTAAAAAGAAAAAGGGAAGCGCTGTTAAAGAAGAATATAGACAAGAAAAAAAGAAAGCTAAAGTTGAAATGAGGGCTGCAGGCGAAGCAATGCGTCAAAGAAAAAAAGATAAAGAAAGAGGCATTCCTGTAGAACCATTAGGGAACAATAAAAGAATTACACCGGCTTCAAAAAGAGCAAGTGCTCCTTATGTTAAAAAAGGAGAAGCTCCCAAATATGGTGAGCTAGCCCCCAGCTTTACACCTAAATCAAGTAGGGCCAATAAAAGAACACCTGCCTCTATGGACAGAGCAGATGAAAAGAGAACCGCCTCAATTGGAAAAGTAACTGCTTCCACTGAAGCACCTTTCGAACAAATGCCATTGAATAAATATATTGCGCATGCAGGCATTTCGGGTCGTCGTGAAGCTGCAGAATTAGTAAAAGCAGGCCATGTTGCCGTGAATGGTGACATTGTATTAGAACCTGGCTATAAAGTACAATATAAAGATGTGGTAAGGTTAAAAGGCAAAGTATTACAATTGCAAGTAACGCCTGTGTATATTTTATTAAACAAGCCTAAAGATTATATCTGTACCGCTTCAGATCCAGAAGGAAGAAAAACAGTTTTAGATATAATTAAAAATGCTACTACACAAAGAATGTTTCCAGTGGGTCGTTTAGACAGAAACACAACAGGTGTTTTAATATTGACCAACGATGGCGACTTAGCACAAAAATTAACACACCCTTCTTACGAGATAAAAAAAATATACGAAGTAACATTAGACAAACCAGTTACCAAGGCCGACTTGGAAGCGATCGCTGCTGGTGTTGAATTAGAAGATGGATTTATTGCAGCAGATGCAGTAAGTTATTTATCTAATACTTCTAAAAATGTAATAGGTATTGAAATTCACAGTGGTCGCAATCGCATTGTACGTCGCATCTTTGAGCATTTAGGCTACGATGTAAGACATTTAGATAGAGTGATGTTTGCAAACCTTACCAAGAAAAATGTGGACCGAGGCAAATGGCGATTTCTAGCCGAAAAAGAAGTTAGGCTACTTAAGTTTTTAAACAAATCATTTACTAGAAAATCTTCCAACTAAGCATTACATGTTATCTATATTATTTGAAGATGAGGATATGATTGTCTTAAATAAACCTGCTGGCTTATTTAGCATTCCCGACAGATTTGGAAAAGAAGTTTCCCTAAAATCTTTATTACAAGAAAAATACGGCGAAATTTTTACAGTGCATCGTTTAGATCAATTCACAAGCGGCTTAATTTTATTTGCAAAAAATGTCGAATCGCATAAAATGTTAAGTGAATTGTTTGAAGGTAGAAGCATTGAAAAAAAGTATCTAGGTTTAGTATTAGGAAGGCCTGCAGCAGAAGGTACTATTGACAATCCTATTATGGAGCATCCGGTGAAAAAAGGAACAATGGTTATTCATGCAAAAGGAAAAATCGCTTTGACCACCTATCAAGTTATACAATACTACAAGCGTTTTGCATGGGTAAGTTTTCAAATTCACACCGGACGTACCCATCAAATTAGAGTACACGCCAAACAAATTGGGCACCCTATTGTAGCCGATGATACCTATGGTGATGGAGAAAAATTATTATTATCTTCCATAAAAAAGAAAAATTTTAAGTTAAGCAAAGCTGAGGAAGAAGAAAGACCCTTGTTAGGCAGACAAGCATTACACGCACACACGCTTGTGTTTACTTATAAAGAAAAAGAGCTCCGATTAGAAGCTCCTTTACCTAAAGATTTAACCGCTACTTTACAACAGTTGGATAAATGGAATAAAGAATAGTAGTTGGTTTATTTTAATTTGTTTTTGTATACAACACCATCTTTCATTACAAAGTTTACTTTTTCCATAAGCGATACATTTTTGGTAGGATCACCTTCCACTGCAATAATATCTGCTAATTTATTTTTTTCGATACTTCCTAAAATGGCTTGCGTACCCATTAAATCGGCCGCATTCCAAGTTGCAGATTGAATAGTTTCAAGAAATGGCATGCCTCCTTCTGTCATATATACAAATTCTTTCCAATTACTTCCATGCGCATACACACCCGCGTCTGTTCCGAAGGCAATTTTAACACCTGCCTTATACGCTTTAGAAAAAGTATTTTGAATTCTTGGCCCTATCTCCAATGCTTTTTTGGCAACCATCGACGGAAAATAACCAGGAATTTTGGCAGAATCTGCTGCTGATTTTCCAGCAATAATAGTTGGCACTAAATAAGTACCATATTGTTTCATTAAAGGGAATACCGATTCATCCATTAAGGTACCATGTTCAATAGAATTTACTCCACCACGAATAGCTCTTTTCATGGCTTCCACTCCATGGCAATGTGCGGCTACTTTAAATCCATAGTCATTCGCTGCTGCTACAATAGCTTTTATTTCTTCTTCTGTGAATTGTGGATTCTCTCCATTGGTAGCCATACTCAATACGCCACCAGACGCTGTTATTTTAATTAAATCAGATCCATCTTTATACCTTTGTCTTACCGCTTTGTAAGCATCTTCAACTCCATTGATGACACCTTCTTTGGGACCTGGGTCGCCCATTAAATCGGGTCTATAATTATTAGTAGGATCTGCATGACCACCTGTAGTAGCAATTGATTTCCCTGCAGTATAAATTCTTGGGCCTACCACATATCCTTTTTGAATTGCTTTACGCATTGCAATGTTAGCACCCGAACCTCCTAAGTCACGAACAGAAGTAAAGCCTGCCATTAAATCTCTTTCTGCAAAACGCAAAGAGCCGTAAGCTATATCTGCTTGGCTTTGTGTAAATCCTTCTAAATATCTATTGGGGTTGGTTTCATTTTCTATATGCACGTGCATGTCCATTAAACCAGGCATGACCGTGCTTGTTTTTAAATTAACTACTTTATCTGTAGTACTACCACTACTATATCCATCAAGAATATCTACAATTTTATTTCCTTCAATAACAATTGTTTTTTCTTTTAATACTTGCAATTGCCTCACATCAATTAATTGACCACATTGTAAATAAGTTTTTTGTGCTTGTCCAGCTAATACTAAAAACGCAAAAGACAAACTAAATAAAAAGTGCTTCATACATAAATTGTTTAGAGATTAAATATACAAAAAAACCTCAGCCTTTTAAAGCGGAGGTTTAATTTGTTCGGCAATGACTCGAATCTCAGTGACACACTGTTTACAGATTCGTCCACTGCCTTATTTGGTTATAATTATTTATTGGGCTGTGGCGTATAGCGTAAATAGGGTTTAATTACTTTAACACCTTTTGGAAATTTTACCAATGCATCTGCTGTTGTAATAGCAGGCACCACAATTACATCTTCTCCCTCTATCCAATTGGCGGGTGTGGCCACACTATAATTTGCAGTTAGTTGTAAAGAATCAATCACTCTCAACACTTCTACAAAATTTCTGCCGGTGGATGCTGGATAAGTTAATGTTAATTTTATTTTTTTATCAGGACCAATAATAAATAAAGAACGAACAGTGAAAGTTTCTGATGCATTAGGATGTATCATGTCATATGCATTGGCCACTGCTTTATCTTCATCCGCAATTATGGGAAATCCCACTGTTACATGTTGCGTTTCATTGATATCTGCAATCCATTGATGATGACTCTCCACGCCATCCACACTTAATGCCAACACTTTTACATTGCGTTTTGCAAACGCTTCTTGTAAAGCAGCAGTTCGACCCAATTCGGTAGTACACACAGGGGTAAAATCTGCAGGATGTGAAAATAATATTCCCCAACTGTCTCCGAGATATTCGTGAAAGTTAATTTCACCGATACTTGTTTTTGCTTTAAAATTGGGTGCAATATCCCCTAGTCTTAAGCTCATATATTTATATTTTTTGGATTACTCATTTATAACTCCATTTACTGTTTCAAGTAGTAAGGAATGTAAAGATACATATTTCCTACTAATTTAGTAGACTTTTAATAATCTATTTTAAAAATATTTTTTATTCGCTAAATGAGAGAAAAGATAAAGGAAAATTATGGTGCAGGTGATTCTGTATATAAATCCAATAAACCATCTGGCAATGCTACCTGAATCGTTTTGGCTTTATGGTTCACCCCTTTTAAACTTTCATCGTGTAAAGGAATATAGGCTTCCTGGCCTTGGTATAAAATTGTAACCATTAATTGATGCGGCTGCTCAATCACTTCTTGAATAATACCCAATGGTTTGCCAGCTTCTTCTACCATATAACCCAATAAGGCCAGCGGTGATTTTTTATCTACTAATTGCTGAAAAGCATCTTGAGGTAACCATACTTTTTTTCCCAAGAGCATAGACGTGGCTTCTCTACTTGTTATACCTTCTATTTGAACATGTGTTATGGTTTCTGTTTTGGCAGCAGCAGATTGAATAAAATAAGGAATAAAACTAGCTTCATTTTTTTCAACGAATAATGCATCAACTCCTTTAAAAGTAATGAGCTTACCTAAAGCATGTTCAATAATAATATGCCCAGCAATTCCATGAGGTGCGACTATTTTTCCAATATGTATGTATTCGCTCATCTGCTAATTTAATTCATTTATTGACTCGATGTCTTTCATAAAAAACCCCCAATTCCGTTTAAAGGAACCAGGGGCATTTATAAAGCTAGATTAATTTTAAAATTATTCTGCAGCTGGTGTTTCTTCAGCAGTTGCTTCTGGAGCAGCTTCTTCAGCTACAACTTCAGCTACTACCTCTACAGGTGCCGCTTCTGGCTCAGCTACTTTTTTAACAACAGGTACATACACTTTTTTATCAGCTTCTGCTTTTTTGTGTGTATCACTTGTGCTTGCAATCTTTGTTTCATGTGCTGCATACCAAGTTTGAAATTTCTCCATCGCAGTAGCATCATCAAACAAACCTAATTTAACTCCACGTAATAAGTGCTTTAAATAAAGTACTCCTTTGAAGGATAAAATACGGTGAACGGTGTCAGTAGGTTGAGCACCTTTGTTTAACCACTCTAATGCCTTTTGACGATCCAATTGGATTGTTGCAGGAACTGTTAATGGATTGTAAGTACCAATTTTTTGGATGAATTTACCATCTCTTGGTGCACGTCCGTCAGCCACTACTATAAAGTAGAAAGGCCTTTTTTTACTACCGTGACGTTGTAGTCTCATTTTTACTGCCATGTTAA
>Ga0214919_10002370_pt1 | contig 29707 bp, 24 predicted proteins | sample LL1503_MetaG_FD_177994 | JGI IMG/M metagenome (GOLD analysis project Ga0214919, IMG submission 177994) | Freshwater microbial communities from Lake Lanier, Atlanta, Georgia, United States - LL-1503 | ecosystem: Environmental > Aquatic > Freshwater > Lake | place: USA: Georgia | collected... | reverse complement strand
CCGAAAGCCCATAGTTTCCAAGCGCTCGATCAACACCTGTTTATCCAAATAATTAGTATTATTTTCTAATTCAAGCAACATGATAGAGATCCTTAGTAAGCGCCGTTAATTCCTCAGGTTTAATTTTTTTTTCCAATTGTTTAACCAGATATGATCCCACTACACAACCATCGGCAAGGGCTAAAATTTGTTCAACCATAGCTGAATTAGCAACTCCAAATCCAACCGCTACTGGTAATTGGCTAGCCTCACGAATTGCCGCAATTTGCGCCGGCAAATCAGCTGGTAAACCATCACGCGTTCCGGTAGTTCCCTTTTGGCAGGCATAATAAACAAAGCCCTGATCCAAGCCAGTCAAAACGGTTTTCATCCGTGCTTTTCCAGTTGAAGGTGCAATTACATTGATGGGTGCAAGTCCTAAATATCTACAATGATAACGATAATTAGCAGACTCCTCATAAGGCAAATCAACAATTAATACCCCATCTGCGCCAGCTTGTTTGGCACGAGTCAAAAAGCCTGCCAAATCATCTTGAATCGGATTATAATAAGTAAATAAAATCATTGCAACTTCGCTCTCTGCACGAATTTTAGCAACAATCTCCAAACTACTTTCAACAGTAGTATTTACCGCCAGAGCACGTTCCATCGCTGCCTGAATCACCGGACCATCAGCAACTGGGTCAGAATAAGGAATTCCAACCTCGAGTAAATTAACTCCTCCTTGAACTAGCGCTAAAAAATAAGCAGCACTTTGTTCTACTCCACCACCATCACCAGCGGTTAGATATGCAATTTTGGCTTTATTAGCAAAAGCATTTTTAATGCGCGACATGAATCAATCCTCTTTCTAGTAAACCCGGTAAATCTTTATCTCCACGACCGGATAAATTAACTAACACTTTGCAATCACTAGGTAAATCTTTGGCAATGCGAATCAAATATGCCAGGGCATGTGAAGACTCTAATGCCGGAATAATCCCTTCACTTGAGGTTAGCAACTGAAAGGCGTGCAATGCTTCCTGATCTGATGCCACATCATAACTAGCCCGAGCTGTTGCAAATAAATCTGAATGTTGTGGTCCAACCGCAGCATAATCCAAGCCCGCGGAGACCGAATGAGTATCGGCAATTTGTCCATCTTGGGTTTGCAATACATAAGTCCGATTACCATGCAAGACACCTAAACGTCCAGATTGGAAACGTGCTGCATTTTCACCAACGCCCGTACCGTAGCCACCAGCCTCAACTCCAACTAGCTTAATCTCTTCATCGGGAATAAAGGCCTGAAAAACACCAATCGCATTGGAACCACCACCCACGCAGGCAATCACTAAATCTGGTTTACTACCTCCAGTTTGCTCAGCAAATTGAGCTTTGGCCTCGTTACCAATCACCGACTGAAAACGTGCACAAATCTGTGGGAACGGATATGGTCCTAACGCGGTTCCCAAACAATAATGGGTAGTCTCATAACTTGATGCCCAATCACGTAGGGCTTCATTAACTGCATCTTTAAGCGTAGCACTACCATCGGTTACCGGAATAACTTCCGCGCCCAATAAACGCATTTTAGCTACATTTGGCGCTTGGCGCTCGACATCAACCTGCCCCATATAAACTTTACATTCCAGACCAAGCATCGCACAAGCTGTTGCCGTAGCAACTCCATGTTGCCCCGCACCAGTTTCAGCAATAATCCGGGTTTTACCCATTTTCTTAGCCAACAAACATTGCCCTAACGCGTTATTGATTTTATGTGCGCCGGTGTGCGTCAAATCTTCACGTTTCAGATAAACGTGCTTCAAACCAATGGCTTTAGCAAAATTTTTGACCTCAGTCAGAGCCGTTGGACGACCAACGTAGTTTTTAAGTAAATTAATAAATTCCGCTTGAAATTCATCGCCCAAAGCAATCTCATGATAGGCTTTGGTTAAATCGTGCAGTGGCTCAATTAATAGCTCTGGTACATACATACCACCAAAAGCCCCATAATAAGTTGGTTTTACCAGTGCTAGAAATTCACGGATTTTGCCATAATCTTTTACACCACGCGTAATTTCAACACCAGAAGATAAATCGACTCCCGCTGGATTAGTTTCAGCAATTCGCGTCAAAACATTATCCTTATCTAAACCACCCGCAATAAAATAACGAAATGGAATTGTACTATCTGGCGTAATTTTTTCATAAAGAATAAAATCTTTTGCCGGATTTAATTCAGCTGGTAACGCTTTACTATCCGCAACATAAATAATTGGTTTATGGGTGAAATTAGCCACTGCAGCTCGGGGTGCATCACCATGCAATTGAATAACATCCAGATTAAGCGCAGCATCAATCGCCTGAATCTGCTCCAGGCTTTCATCAAAAAACACCCCAACTACCTGAGTATCATAATCTTTGACTACCTCACAAATTTGCTTGGCAGTAGCCAGATCAATTTGACGCGGTGAATGTTTGGTAAACAATAAACCTATATAATCCACTCCACTAGCTGCAACTTTGCGTGCCATCTCCGGAGTGGTAATTCCACAAATTTTTATTAACATATACTTAACCTATTTTTCATATTTACAAATCTTTTAGCTCTTAGTTATAAAAGCAAAGCCATCGCCTGTTCTAAACTATTTTGCAGCTAATAATGATAAATCTAAACGACCATCAACAACTGGAGGACACCATAAATAATTAGTATTCAATATTTTTGAGAAATTAAATACTCCATCCCTAATACCATCATCTATTCCAAGCATACTTGCCATTTGCAAATTAAACGAACGGAATGACACGCTAAAACATGAGAACATCAGACCACCATTTAAATTATCATCAGACCAAGGCATAGATTTTCTTAATAAATCTGCTTCGGGGGTAAAATTTTCTTTGGCGGCTTTTTTAACATGCGCAGAATCTGGCAAGTTATCCAGTTGATGCGAATCATCCATACTTCGCCCGATACACGCTTCTTTACTTGTTTGGTTATTACTATTTAACCAATTAAAGTCATGTAACCATTGCTGCAACACCCAGCAGCTAGAACCTGCTAGTTCACCATCAGCGACGATAGCTACAGGTAAAATTTCTTCACCCTGCGGATTTTCAATACCATCTTCAAAATCTGATAAATCAAATTTTTCACGATAAGCATATGCTGATATCGTGTTATTTAACTCAAAGCTAGTTGCCAGTATATTTTTTAACCTAGTTGCCTGATGGAATAATTTACCCTTATCTTCGTTTTTTAACCAAATTGCCAAATCACATCCCACTTCATCATTCATCAAAGGTGAATTAAATTTATGGGGTTGATAACTTTCAACTTTAGGAAAATACTTCATCAGCTGATTACCAAAACCAACTACTGCATTTTTTACATCAACATCATTCTGTAATGCTGTTAATGTCGTTCTAATATTGTCTTCGTTTCTTAATTTGAATAATATAAACATCGCCGATGACGTTTTATCTTCAACAATTCCAACTTGATATTTTTTCATTTCACCCTCATTTTTATATTTTGTTTACACTTTAACATATTAATGTTTTAACATCCAAACCACAATATACTTAACAAACTTGTTTGGTAGTCGCCTAGTAACATGATATCGAATAAAATTAACTTTTATTTTTATACTTTTCTAAAAAATTTATTGTAAGATTCAATTCTTCTAGCAGTCGTGGAAATTGATTTGGTACTTTCTCCCATTTTTCTCTTAAACTTAAAAGCGTCCGATATGAAAAAGGATAGTATCGTTTAAAATTTTTCAGTTCATAAAGTATAGCAGTTTGTCTATCAACATACATTCTTTCTTTTTCATCTTCAGGTTGAACCAATTCTTTAATAAGTTTATGATAATTCTCGAACTCTTTAAGGTCTTGATCTCTTTTTCTAGTATCAAAATATTTATAAGCCGTCCAAAGAAATGTGAGTAACCCAATGGAAGCACTAATAATGAATTTAATATCCATATCAATAAACATCTATCTCAATCTTGAAAAAATTCAGCTGGATTAGCTAATCTTGACAATGCTTCACCAACCAAAACTCCGTCATAACCTAAAGCTATTGCCGCCAAAGCTTGCTCACGGGTTTTAAGCCCTGATTCGGCAACTTTAACCCGAGCAGCGGGGATTAGCTTAATTAATTCAGCAAATTGATTCGGATGCATTGAAAAATCATTTAAATCACGTTGATTTACCCCGATTACATCAGCATCAGCTTTAAGCGCAATATCGAGTTCATTTGGATTATGCACTTCGACCAATACCTCTAATCCAAAACTATGCGCAATCCTTGCCATTTCAAAGGTATTTTCCTGTAAAATATGCACGATTAACAAAATCACATCCGCGCCATTGGCAGCCGCTTCAGCAATTTGGGGTGGAGTGAGCATAAAATCTTTACATAGTACTGGAACTGGTGTATCTTTTAAACCAGCACTTACCCGACGTAAATCTTCCATTGAGCCATTAAATCCAGCATCCGTCAAAACTGAAATCGCCGCAGCGCCAATATCAACATAATGCCGCGCACGTTCTAGCGGATCGCCAATATCCGCAATATGCCCAGCTGAAGGAGACGCGCGTTTAATTTCACTGATTACCGCAAATTCTTTCGCAAGCAAAGCAGCTTTCATGCTCTTACGCTTTTGCGGTGCTTGATATTTACGATGCACTATTTGCTGCAATTTATTAAGTGGAATAATATTACCCTCAGCTAAGCGTTGCTGTGCTTGTTTAACTCCATCAACCAAACTTGGCGCTTTACCATAAACGTATAAAGCAGCACCAGCATTTAATGCCAGAGAGTCACTGATACCAGTTTTTTCACGATCATTGAGTGTTTTAATCAGCATCTGTGCATTATACATCCGATCACCACCAGCTAGATCACTAAGCTCAGCTTGCGATAAGCCTAATTCGCGTAGATTCAGCGTAATGTCACTGATTGACTCATCGGTAACTAATTTAGCTTGCAAGGTATCCAAGCAGCTAAGTTCATCGAGACCATTGCCATGAAAAACCAGCGATTTAGTAGTCCCGAGGCGGAATAAAGTTTCTGCAATTACCGGAACATATTTATCCTGATAAACGCCTAAGATAATATGCTCGCGCCCTGCTGGATTAAGTAATGGCCCCATCAAATTAAAAATCGTTGGGGTTGCTAGTTTCTTACGCACATCATTTAATTTACGTAAAATCGGATAAAAATTAGGTGCAAAGCAAAACGCAAAATTATGTTGATCAATGGTTTTGGCAATTTCATTATCGGTTAAATTTAAACTAAAGCCTAATTCAGCCAAAACATCTGCCGAGCCACATTTTGATGATACCGCACGATTACCATGTTTAACCACTGGCACACCACAAGCAGCAGCAAGTAATGATCCACCAGTTGAAATATTTAAGGTACCAGCTTTATCACCACCAGTGCCAACGATATCCACAAAAGGCTTATCTAGCAAAAGACTTCGTCCGCTCTCAACCAATGCTTTATGAAAGCCTAATAATTCATCAGCAGTTTCACCTTTGGCATGAAGTAAGGTTAAAAATGAACCAGCCAACACCGGATCAACATCCGCAAATAATGCCTTGGCTGCTAAATAACTATCTTCCAAGCTCAGATTTTGCCCAGCACTTAATTTAACAATACATTTATTTAGCATGACACAGCTCCACAAAATTATTCACGATTTGTTGTCCTTCTGGCGTTAAGATTGATTCTGGGTGAAATTGTACGCCATAAATCGGATATTGACGATGACTTAAAGCCATAATATTGCCCTCACTATCTTCCGCTTCTATTTTCAGCTCATTGGGGAAATTATTCTTTTTAACCACCAGTGAATGATAACGCGCTGCGGTAAATGGTAGATGAACATTTTTAAATAATGTCCCACGATTATGAAAAATCAAACTAGGCTTACCATGCATAACCTGCTCTGCCAGATCAACCACACCCCCAAAAGCCACACCCATCGCCTGATGACCTAAACATACCCCAAAAATCGGATATTTATGCCCGAGCTGCTGGATAACTTCAATACAAATCCCTGCTTGTTTTGGATGACCAGGTCCTGGTGATAGCACAATCCCTTGTAAATTATCTAATTGCTCAATTTCAGAAAGCGTAATTGCATCGTTGCGCACTACCTGTACTTCCGCACCAGCAATAACCAATGCCTGATATAGATTATAGGTAAAACTATCATAATTATCAATTAGTAAAATCATAATCCACCTCCCATAGCCAATTCGATACTTGCCATTGCTCCACGCGCTTTAAGATAGGTTTCTTCGACCTCTTTTTCCGGTACTGAATCATAGACAATTCCAGCACCAACTCGTAGCTCAATTTGTTTATTTTGAATAAACATAGTCCGAATCGCAATCGCGGCAGTTAAGCTTCCAGCTTCATCCAGCATAAGTACTGCACCACCGTATAAACCCCGCCGCGTCATTTCCAGCTCATCAATAATTCCCATGGCACGAATTTTAGGCGCTCCGGATAGCGTTCCGGCTGGTAAAACTGATTTTAGAACATCAAATTGATTGTATTTAGTATCGATTTGTCCTACCACATGCGATACAATATGACTCACATGAGAGTAAGTTTTAACATTTTTAAATTTTGTCACAGTAACCGTACCTGCTTTGGCAACTGCACCAACATCATTACGCGCCAAATCAACCAGCATAATATGCTCGGCGGTTTCTTTCGGATCTGCCAACAGCAGATTAATATCATCACCTTTTTTACAAGTTCCGGCAATTGGTACCGTTTCAATCACACCATCCTTCACCCCTACCAGTAGTTCTGGAGACGCCCCTGCAATCGCAAACTCTTCTTCTTCAAACAGATACAAATATGGTGTTGGATTTAATTTGCGTAGCGCACGATAGAGTGCAAAAGGAGGAATGTCCAAATCCGCAATAAAAGTTCGTGATAATACCACCTGAAAAATATCACCCTGACGAATATATTCTTTAGCGCGAATTACCTTTTGCATATATTCTTCATCGCTTACATCTGATAATAACTCAACTTTAGCTTGTTTTACAAATGTCGGAGCAGATGTTATTGTGAATAATCTTTGCACGATTTCATCAATCTCGGCATCGCTACCTTCATGATTAATGATTAGTTTTTGCGCCTGATGATCAAAACAAATAACAGTTTTATACAATCTAAAGAAAAAATCTGGTACGGCTTTAGGTGGATGGCGATCAGGTAAGCGTTCTTTAACTCTTACTCCGTCATAGCTAATAAAACCAAAAGCTTTGCGTCCGTGAGTAAACTCAGGTAATAAACTATATGGGTCAACTTCGTGGCTGGTAGTAATTCCATTATAGTCAATCGTAACATCACATGCGGTAGCGCGTAAGGTTGCCAGTGGATTAATCCCAATAAAAGAATATTTACCATATCCTTCATCGTAAGCTGACTCCATCATCGCTGCCCCAACACCACCAATCGTGGTATAGGCTAAGATCGGCGTTAAGCTGTCGTATGCCAGCTGTCTAACCCGCGGGTTTATTTGACTAAACTTTTGTTGTAAATCTGAATTATTGAATAGACTCATTGTGTGGATTCCTTAAAGTGCGAAAATTATAACATATACTGCATGAGTACATCTAGCTGCAAAAGCCCTGCAATGCAGCTAATTAGACGGTTAAAATTAGCTTCGCCACGATAAGGAGAATTGATAGTGTAACGACATTTTGATCCCGATAAATTTTGTCATGACGTAATGATACATCATTGCAATAAATTTGTCAAATAAAATACATCTACTTACAACACTAAACATAAACAAGAATCAGGAAAAGCTATATAAAGTCATCGCGAAAATAAATCCTGTAGTCAGTAAAATAAACAATGACTTAAATATTAGATTACCCCCATATCTAATTGGTTTAATTACAGTTTTTGCAAATAAAAATGCATTAACCGGAATCATAATTACGACAATATACATCAAAAGATAAATATATTCGATATACATAATCTCGGAAGTTAGTTTGTTACGTAGACTTACATGGGTAAATACAATCGTAAACAAAACCCCACTACAAGATCCGATTATCGAAGACAATTTAAACTCAATAAATTTGTTTTTATGTTTACTTATCGTCAGCAACACCATAAATAAAATTAAAATAATTACTACAGGTGGTGTAATTGTAGTAATAATTGCATCACCAATAGTTGAATTTACAATCATATTAAAGGTTAATGCTGGTAAATGTACTGTAGCGTAACTATCAACCTCATCAATCATTCGGGAGTCATCATTGGTAAAGGTAAAGAAACTCCCCTTTATTAACCACCCAGGTATAATAATATTTGGGCTGACCCCATAATTAGCATTAATATCGCTTAAACCATTATAATAGCTAAAATTAGGTGTAAAAACTACTCTTTGACTACTATTTAGCGGACTAATCGAAAGCCAAATCTTACCGTGATTAAACGGAAAATCTTTGTAATCAAAATTTTCACGAATTTTAGTTTGAAATGACCAGATTAGTAAATGTGAGTTATTAGTATAACTATCTGAAATAAGTTTGGTTTGACTATCAAAGGCATTATTAAATTTAATTCCATACTGTATTCCTGACTCTATAGGATAGCTCTGCATAATCGTGCCAGTTAATTGTAGATTATACGCGGTAAGGAACTCGGCAGTATCAACCATGATAGCTGTAGGAATTTGAGTAATTTCGCCAAGATTCTTCAACGTTGCTTCTTTTTGATATTTTTCTATGACTGTTTGCATAATATGATCTGATTTTATTGCCTGAGAGGCATCAACAAAATACAGATTACGTGAAATATTCCAGGTATAAACCGTTGCAGTTAAAAAACTCAAAGAAATAAACGCAGTTGCAATCCAATACTGCTTATATTGATTTCTGAATTTCATTCGCCAAATTATAAGCATTAAACCTAGGCAAATAATAATCAAGGTTATGCTTCCAGTTTTAATCATTAAATCAGAGTTGTCGGTTGCCCGACTCAATAGTTTTAAATCCTGCGGATTAAATTTAGCAAGAATCAACCAGGGAACATTTTTTAAATGCTGATAAATCGTATAGGTCTCAATGCCTTGCTGATTTACTACATTATGACATAATGATAAGCATGGTTTAGCTTTGTTATAATTAAATATTTGCCGATCAATTAAACTATCATTATCATTACTTTGAGTAAAACTAGCTCGCGTTACAATTTTTTCTGAATTAGCACTGTAAACATAATAACCATCGTCAGAAATAACAGTTGTAAACTTTTCTCCAATATTTTTAGCAATTAGATTAACTAAGCCTTTTAAATCAATATCCAAGACGATCAAACCTTCAGCTTGATGCGTTTCTGAATTATAAAAAGTTGTAATATAACTAATAACATATTGTTTTAGGTTTTTATCATAATATGGTCTACTCCAGCGCTGAGGATTTTGTTTCGATTTAGCCAACCAGCGAACTTCATCATCACGAGTTTTATTATATTTCTTGTTAACCAAATAATAATTTTGTAATTCCCAATACAAGCGATGATGTTTAATATTTTCATTCTGGTCAAAAAATATAACACCGACTCCTAAAACGCTACTATAGTTGACGTTCAAATCATGATTAATTATTTGTCCTAAATCTTTAGCCTTAATTTCGTGAGTAGAAATTTGATTGGCATAGCCATCCATATGCTGTGTAATCTTACCAATTTTTTGATCTAATGATGAACTAGTAATAACAAGTAATTCGCTCTGCTGCTTTTTGATCTGCAACATATCGTTATCACGGAAGTGTTTAAGCTCAACCAATGAATAGATTAAACCCAAAATACTTATCATCAATAAGACACTGATCACTAAATATAATGGAGCCTTGGCTTTATTAATATTAATTTATTATTCTCCAATAAATTCATTTATTTTATAAAGATAATCATTATTATACCCTCTCGCTAGTGCTATGTAGCATAAAAAATAGCCACTAAATTTAATTGTAGTATAAATACCCAGTTAAATTAGTGGCTATAATTATTTCAAAGGTTAAATTAAATAGCTAAGCAGGAAAAACTTAACTACTAATATTTAACAATTGATTACGGTTAAGTTTTTTTACGACCTTCAAAAGGGTTGTCGCTATTTTTATATTCAATTCGTAATGGTGTTCCAGTTAGTTCAAATACTTTACGGAAAGAGCGCTCTAAATACTTGGTATAAGCTTGTTGCACCGATTGCAAACTATTTCCATGAATAATAACAATTGGCGGATTAGAGCCACCCTGATGTGCATAACGCATTTTCGGACGAAAATTACCTTTATGGGTTGGCGGTTGACGATTAACCGCTTCTTTTAACACACGAGTTAATTTCGGCGTAGCCAATTTAATAAACGCAGAATGATAGGCCGCATCAATCGAATTTAATAATTCACTAATTCCTTTTTTGTATAGTGCTGAAATATAAGTATATTTAGCAAAATCCAAAAAGTGTAATTTAGTTTTTAAATCATCTTTAATCGTAGCTCTTTGCTCTTCGTTCAAATGATCCCATTTATTAACCGCAACAACAATTGATTTACCAGCCTCAAGTGCATAGCCAACAATAGTTGCATCTTGCTCAGCGATATCCAAATGAGCATCAAGCACCAAGACAACTACATGAGCTTCACTAATTGCCTGAATCGCTTTGAGAACTGAGAATTTTTCTAGCTTATCGGTAACCCGCCCTTTACGGCGAATCCCAGCGGTATCAATAATCGTGTATTTTTGCTCACCACGTTCAAAATCAATATAAATACTATCACGGGTAGTACCTGCTTCATCAAAAGCAATCACTCGTTCTTCACCAAGAATAGTATTTACCAGCGTTGATTTACCAACATTAGGACGACCAACTACGGCAAAAGTAATTTTCTCATCATGCTCTTCTTCTTCAGGCGTATTCTTGAAGCCACGTAAAACATCGTCAATCAGTTTATGCACGCCATCGCCATGCGTTGCTGATAGCGGATACATTTTTTCCAAACCAAGCTCATAGAAATCACTAATCGCAACGATTTTATCCACACCTTCAACTTTGTTGATAGCTACAAAAATAGGCTTATCTAAGGTGCGAAGTTTATTGGCAATCAATTTATCTTGAGGTGTTAAACCATTTCGTCCATCAACCATAAAAATTACGGCATCAGATTCAAAAATAGCTTGCTCCGCCTGACGCAGCATTTCATACATGACACCACTGTCAATTAATGGCTCAAAACCACCAGTATCAACCAAGATATAGGGTTTGTGTCCAATCCGTCCAACACCATAGTGGCGATCACGGGTTAAACCAGAGAAATCCGCAACCAGCGCATCACGCGAACGGGTAAGACGGTTAAATAATGTTGATTTGCCGACGTTGGGTCTACCAACTAAAGCAATTGTAGGCTTCATATATTTCCTTAATAGTTTTTAATCAATGCAACATAGCCACTTGCAGATTGAAATACCACACCATTGTCGCGCACCAAGGGGTAAGATACGCCACCACTTAATGAAGTACTAATCCGTGCCACTTCCTGACCGTCATTGCGATTAAACATATGAACATAGCCATCATTATCTACAACCAATACACCGTTACCTAAAATAACCGGAATACTCATGTTACGATATTGCATTGTTTTATTTTGCCAAATTTGTGCACCAGTTGCTTTGTCAAAGGCATAAACAATACCATCTTGCGATACCGCATAAACATTTTGCTGATCTATTACCAAACCTTGCGCGGTACTAAATTTTTTCTGCCAGATAACATTACTGGATATCGCATCTAAGCAAGCAATTTTGCCATTATAACTGGCAACACACATTATTTTATTATCCAACACCGGGCGCATCCCAATATCGGTTATTTTATCTAAATCTGTCGCACCTTCTGGCACAGCAATATAGTTTTCCCAAATAGGAGTTCCTGTATGTAAATTTAACAGGGCTAATTTACCACCAGGCAAACCTATTGCCACAACTTCATTACCAATTACCTGAAAACTATTTTTAACTCTGAGTGTCAAGGGTGGAATTGGCTTTTGATAGCTCCAAACCGGAGTTCCATCATTGATATTAAAAGCCAGAATTTCGGCATCATTAGTTCGTACAACTACTATATCGCTAGTTGCTTGCGGTGCTTCAATTGATACAGTTGGTAATTGTGCTTGCCAACGAACTTTACCACTACCTTTATCAACCGCAAGCAGATAAGCATCTTTAGTCGTGACAAAGACAACTCCGCCTGAAACCCCTGTGCCACTTGATAAATCACGATTAACATAGAACTGATTAATTATACTGCCATCAGTTGGATCTAATTTATAGATATCCCCTTCACTATCCGCAGTAAAAATTGCATTATCAAATAACGTTGGAACAAAGCTACCCGCAGCGCTTAGTACTAATGAGCTTTGTACCCAGCCTGATTTTAAAGTATCACTATTTTGAATCTTGGGCATAGGTTCAGGCTGCGGTGAATTATCGGTTGAGCATGAAATTAAACCAGTAGCAATAATGCTACTGGTTATGATGAGAATAAATTTCTTCATCAAGAGACTATCCCCCAATTATATCCAGCTTCATTTGGATCGCTTGTTGTGTTGATGGATCATTAGCCGCTTTTTGTAAACCTTCTTTATAGGCATCGCGAGCTTTATTTAAATCACCCATAGCAATATACATATCACCACGACCTTCGTAAAATAAACCATCAAAAGATAAATCATGCTTGATTTTTAACATTTCACGCGCTTTATCAAATTTTTTCTCGTCGATATAAACGCTTGCCAAACGCAAAGCAGCTAAACTCTGCAATGATTTATCGCTGGATTTATCCTTAGTCCAAAGCAAATATTTTTCTGCTTGAGCGTAATTTTTTTTAACAAAAGATAATTTCGCAGCTTGCATCGCAGACATCGCAGCAACTTCTGTACGTGGCAAATCAGTAATCAATTGATCTGTAATTTTATAAACCTGAGCATCTTGACCATTATTTATGGCAGTGATAACTCCTGCATAAATTTGAGCCGCCTTAGCAGATTGTTTAGTATTATACCAATTATAAACGGTGCTGCCGATATACCCCAAAATCAGAAGTATAACTACTGCGGCAATATATTTACCCCAGTCTTTCCAAAAATATTTAACTGTTGCTATTTGTTCTTGTTCATTTAAATCAAAATGAGCCATTTCATTACCTACTTATTAATTGTTTAATTTTATCGACGATATTCCCAAGCTCAACCACTTCCTGAGTTTTGAGCGCCATTGATTTTACCACAACTTGCTGCTGCTTCACCTCGTTTTCGCCAATCACTAGCGTTAGAGGACTTCCGGAATTATCAGCACGTTTAAATTGAGCTTTAAAACTACCACCACCAAAATTTTGAATCACGCTAAATCCATGTTCACGAAGTTGAGCGGCTAATCTAAATCCTAAAGCGGTGGTTCCATCGCCATCGCTTACAATATAGATATCACTAGCGGGTTTTGCAGGTAATTTATTCTGTGCTTCCAGACTTAGCAATAAACGCTCTAATCCGATAGCAAAACCAATAGCATAATTATCTTTAGCCCCCAACTCAGCTAGCAATGGATCATAGCGTCCACCACCGCAAACAGTTGACTGAGAACCCAAATCACTACTCACCCACTCAAATACGGATAAATTATAATAATCCAAGCCACGAACTAAGCGTGGATTTTCAATATAACTAATATTTAAAGCGTCCAGACCAGCCTTCCAGCCATTATAATGACTAAGAGATTCATCACCGAGATAGTCGATCAGACGTGGTGCTGCTGTTACTAGCTCTTGCATCGCTGGATTTTTAGTATCTAAAATCCGTAAGGGATTGCTATAAAGACGACGTTTTGCCTCTTCATCCAGTATTTCCTGATATTGCTCAAAATAACTAATTAATGCTTGACGATGCGCTAAGCGCTCTTCTTTATTGCCCAAGCAATTAATATGTAGCTCTACACCACCAAGCCCTAGAATCTGCCATAGATGACTAAGCATAAGAATGATTTCGCAATCAATATCCGGACCAGCAAAGCCAAGAGCTTCAACACCTAATTGGTGAAATTGACGATAGCGTCCTTTTTGTGGGCGCTCATGACGAAACATTGGTCCAATATACCATAGTTTTTGGGTGGCATTATAGAGTAAACTATGTTCAACCACCGCGCGAATAATCCCAGCAGTGCCTTCTGGACGCAAGGTAAGCTTATCACCATTCAAGCTATCAACAAAGCTATACATTTCTTTTTCAACAATATCCGTTACTTCGCCTATTGAACGGGTAAAAAGTTGCGTTGACTCAAGGATAGGAGTCCGCATGTTATTATAGCCATATTGTGCTAACCATGCATTTAATTTGCCTTCCAACCATAACCATTGATATGAATTGACTGGAAGAATGTCATTCATACCCTTAACGCCAGATAATTTTTCTGCCATGTTTTACCTTCTATAAAAAATAAGACCTTAAATCCTAGCTAAAGTCTGTTTCAAAGTATCTTGAAACGCCAATTTTGATGCCTCACTTTGCGCTAACATTCGATATAGTTCTAGTTCTTTACGGCGATGCCCAGCCATTACATCCTCAAATATTTTATTAAATGCTAAGTCTTTGGTTTGAGGATCAGTATTTTCTTCGTATTTGGGCTTATAATCAGGATGAGCGCGCATACTTTCGGCTAAATTGATAAACTTAACCCGTTGTTCCTCTGGTGTAGCTTCCCAACCTTGAAACCATTTTTGATTAAAATTACTAATAATTTCATCTAGCGGATCATGCCCTTTTTCACCAGCGTATGCACCGCGTGGATTTGGATTTTGCGGATCAAGCTCGCTTTCATCTGCATCTAAACTAATCGCAGAATTAAGTTTTACCCGCTCCAAGCCATAAGTAGATAAATCAATTGATTCTAATAACTCATCTAATACATCTTGAATTGGGTCAGCTATTATTAATTTAGGAATAAGAAACTTTAAAAACCAAAAGAGCTGCTCCCACTCAAGACGTTCATAAGGAATAATTGCAGCCATTTGCCCATATATTTTAACAAATTGCTTCGCTTTGATTTTGTAGTCAGCTTTGTCTGAACTGCCAAGTTCTAGCTCACTACAAAAACGGCTTGCCACCGTATCTATAAGACTGCTTAATTCATCTGCACGGGCATTTTCGAAATATTTATTAGTAAAATCAACTACTTCGTTCCATTCATAAATACCAGATTCATCTAAAATTGCTTTTAATTCATGTAATACATTTACATCGGTTGCTTGATTAAGCGATGTTGCAGTGTAAAATGGATCAAACGATTCCTTAATATCCTCAGTAGAGTTAAAAAAATCTAATACAAATAAATCTTCGGTTTTCTTGCCAAGTTTATCCGCTGCACGATTCAAGCGTGATAGTGCCTGAACCGCAAGAACACCTTGCAATTTTTTATCAACATACATAGTACATAATTTTGGTTGATTAAATCCAGTGAGATATTTATTTGCCACTATTAATATGCGATATTCATCACTATCAAATTTATCCCTAGTATCATTTTCAGCAAAGCCATTTAAACCAGCCTCAGTATATTCAATCCCATCAATTAATTTACTACCCGAGAATGCGATTAATGCCTTAAACGGATTACCGTAGTGAGCTAAAACTTCTTGAACCGCTTGAAAATAACGAATTGCTGCAGGAATGTTTTGCGTCACAATCATACCTTTAGCTTTACCTTTGAGTTTTTTAGTATTTATGACTTTACCAATAAAATGCTCAAGCATAATTTCAGCTTTGGTTTTAATCGTTTGCCGATGGCTTTCAACATAAGAGCGAAGCTTCTTTTGTGCTTTTTTAGTGTCAAATAATGGATTATCTTCAACTGATTTTTCAATCTCATAATAACTACGGTATGTTGTATAATTTGCCAAGACATCAAGAATAAACCCCTCTTCAATAGCTTGTTTCATTGAGTATAAATGAAAGGGTTTAAATTTGCCATCGGCTTGCTGTACACCAAACTTTTCTAATGTGTTGGATTTTGGGGTGGCAGTAAATGCAAAATATGATGCGTTAGCGCGCATTTTACGTGATGTCATATAGGCTAAAATTTTATCTTGAGTGTCGTCAGTATCTGGATCATCATCAGAGTTATTACCCATTGCTCGCTGCATATTATCCGTGGCACTTCCACTTTGTGAGCTATGAGCCTCATCAATGATTACCGCAAAATTTTTATGACTTAAGTCGGCTATACCATCTACGATAAATGGGAATTTTTGTATGGTAGTGATAATAATTTTTTTGCCATTTTCTAAGCTTGATTTAAGTTCTTGCGAACTATAGGCTGGAGCAACAATATTTTTTACTTCGGAAAATTCGCGGATGTTTTCCCGTAGTTGCTTATCTAGTAAACGGCGATCGGTTACTACTATTACTGAATCAAACATCGGGATATCTGCGCCTTTAGAACCCTGAGCAGTTACATTTGAAGGATAAGCTTCAATTAACTGATATGCCGCCCATGTTATCGAGTTGGATTTACCCGAACCTGCCGAATGTTGGATAAGATAAGTTTTACCTACACCATTAGTCCTCACATCATCAATAACCTGACGGACTACGTCTAATTGATGGTAGCGTGGAAAATATAGCGTCCGCTTATTTAATGGCTCTTTGTTACTACCGTCTAAACGTACAAAATGCTGAATAATATTGGCTAAACTCTCCCGAGTAAATATTTCTCTCCATAAGTAATCAGTTTTATAGCCAAACTCGTTGGTGGGATTACCTTTGCCATAGTTATTACCTTTATTAAATGGTAAAAAGAATGTACCAGCACCATTTAATTTGGTTGTCATATATGCTTCATCAGTATCAACCGTAAAATGCACCAAACAGCGTGAGAAGTTTAATAATGGTTCGTTGATATTTCGTTCAAATTTATATTGATTTTGCCCGTGTAGCCGAGCTGTTTGACCTGTCCATGGGTTTTTAAGCTCTATCGTTATCAACGGTAAGCCATTAACAAATAAAACCATATCAATTTCTTCTAGCTGGTTACTCAACGAATAACGAACCTGACGCGTAACACTGAATTGATTTTTAGCAAAATTATCTTTAATGGTTTGTGAACTTGAAGCTAACGGCAAGACATATAAAAACGTAAATTTAGCATCATCAACATCTAAACCTTTGCGTAAAACGTGCAAAATACCATATTTCTTGATAATTTTATCTAATCGCTCAAGGATCTTACGCTGCCAATCTGGGCTTCGTTGTAACTTAGCTAATTCTGTTGCCTGAGTAGTTTCAAGAAAACTCCAAAACCTTTCAGTGTCAATCGCAAATTGTTTATTGTAGTTATCTGGGCTTCCTGAATAGAATCCATTTTGTGCAATTAAATGCTGTTCAATAATAGTTTCTAATGCTGCTTCGTTAGTTTGGCTTACCATTTAAATACACCAATGCTTAAGGATTAACAAATTGTTTTAATGAATTAAAACACTCATGAGAATAATCAATTTCTGAGCTAACTGTTTTATCATAGTGAAAATCATAATCAACAACCAGTGCATTCATATGCAGTCGATATTTAATCTTATCATGTTTATTTATTGTAATACGATCGAATGCTGGTTCATTTATTTTGCGACATTGAATCATATTCTCTGCACATTCTAATATATTTGAGTGTTTTATACTTTGTAATAGCAAGCTTTCTAAGCTTCCATTATTATCATTATCGGGTAGGATATAAACACCTACTTTTATGTTATTAACGTCTTCAATTGTTCCGAGCTGATAAGCGCTAGACAATGAAATACCAACAGCGCTTAATTTACTCAACACTTCTTGTTTGCGCGTGGAAAAATTATCATCAGCATCAACTATTATTAATAGATGCGTTATTCCATCTTGAAATTGTTTAGTCCTATTTTTAATATCTTCCAGTCTATTAGGTAAATTGGTGTAGCCTTTCATATCAATAGGCTCCTGATTGCCAGTAACTAATTTTTTTACTAATAAATAATCATCTCTGCCTTCAACTAAAATTACGACACCATCATAATTTATTCTTTGTGCTGAATTTTTTGACATTATCTTAGCTCCGAATTGCTCTCAATGGCATAAGCAAATTGTTCATAACCATATGTTGCAGAAGCTAAATCACCATTTTTTAAGCGAGCAATGTTTACAAACGAAAATAATTTTTGATTTTCTGGTGGTTGGTTTGTAACATAGCTTGCAAACTCCCACGAGTGTGTAGTGGCAATAACTTGACAATTATTATCTTTCGCCAATTTAAAAATCAAATTCCACATATCACCTACTATACTGTAGTGTATCCCATTTTCAATTTCATCTATTAGAAGAATACCGTCTTTAGCACTAATAGTGCCTATTATAATATTAAACAATCGTTTTGCTCCATGACCAAGTGCTGATATTGGAATGGGCTTGTTTTTTCCATCTAAAATTAGCTCTATTCTAGATTCCTGACTATTGAGAGGCTCGTTACCTAACTCTATATCTTCAATTGCGGGATTCAATAATTTTAATCCTGGTATTAAATAGTCTTTTATAAGTTTTCTATGGTTAGCCCTAATATTATTAAACTCTCTTACAATGGCTTGTTGCTTTGGTAATGTAAAATTTATCTGAGTATTATTATTAACAAAATCATCTGCTTTTAATAACTCGCCAAATTCATTAATTAAAACTATGGGATATAATTTTACAGGATGAACTATTCCACTCTGAATATGTGGCAAATATAAATTATCCTGAATAGTATTTTTTATAGATGTGCCAGAGTAATATTGTCTACCACTATGCTTAAACTCTATTATTAACCCATCCGTTGTCAGAGATGTAGTTAAAACATTATTAAAAGCTAATGGGTTATTGTTTTGTAATGGGCTATTTTGTTGAACAGAAAACTTTGCTGCATGAGTAAGTTTGCAGCTTAATTCATCATTATTTGTTTTTACTGTAATACATTTAGTTAAATCATAATCGTTAAATACACCAGTAACCGCGTAATCGAATGGTAAATTTAAAGGAAAACCATTAGTAAGTCGATTGCCTAACACTGGAATTAGTAATGAACTTACTTTATAGTTAAACAATAGTAAAATAGCTTCCAATATTGAAGTTTTACCAATGTTATTTTTACCTGAAATTAACGTTACTTGTTTCAAGTCTTTAAGGCTTAATTTTTTAAGATCCTTAAAGTTTTCAATATCTAGTTTATTAATCATTTTGTTTCCCATCTAAATCAAAGAAAATTTGCTCTATATTCTTTATTATTATTTTTTCATTTGATCTATAATATAATTGATTGAATATTTCTTGTAAAGTTTATACCATAAACTTTTGATTACAAAATATATAGTTAATAACACAGCAAATAAACATGCTAAGCCTATTAGTGTTTTCCATACAAGCGCATTAATTCCTAAAAAACTCTTATAATTATCAACAGTTAATATTACGGTTAAAAGAGTTATAGATATTCCTAATGGTAATTGCCAAGAAGATGCCAATGAAATTATCTTATCAATTGATTTAGTCAGTATTAATTCAACTCGCTCTTCTCTTATTGTAATAATTGTCCCCGTTGTATTAGTGACGTAATTATCTTGAGAAGGCGATTGTGATAATGTTCCCTGATTAACTGGCTCAGTTACATCTAAAGGATTATTACTATCTAATTTTCCTTGATTCTCAAATGTCATCTTACTCTCCATGTTGTTGAGTAAGCGGCTTTGCTAATGCTCCAATAACTCCTAGAGCATGCTGACTGATAAAGCCACAATTTGTGCAGATTACTACAGCAGCTGGAATAGATGGTCCCCCAAGTGCAAAACCGTTTAAGTTATATTGCAATGGTGAATTAATGTATCCATCTGCTAAGGAAAAATTATTATTTCCACATCTTGGGCATGGTAGTAGTGCATGTTTATCACTAAGAGTCTTTGCTATTTTATCTTTTTCTTCTTGGCTTAGTGGCGTTATATTCATCTATTATTCCTTTTTTGCTGTTAAACTTTTATTTTACCAGTAACGGCACTATCAATAAGGGTGGCTTTGTATTCTTTTAGCTTTTCTATTTCTTGTTGTTTGCAAATAATTGATGCTTCTATTTTATCATTCAACTCTTTGAATACTTCTAGTATTTTAGTTTGTTCTTCAATTGGTGGAATAATAACAGGTAATTGAGCATATTTATCGGCACCAATATTTTCAATAGTTGCCTTATTAAACATAAAATCTTTCCAAAGATAAAATAGGGGTGAATTTGTATAGAGATAAAGAAAGTCACTCAAAATAAGTTGTTCATTAGCACTTGCCTTAATTAGATAGCCAGCGAAGCAATAACTATCTTCATTAGATATATTCTTTTTAAACTGATAAGATTTCCCCACCGTAGCTCCACTTCGAGCAAATAAAATATCACCATCTTTTAATAAATAATCATTAGCAATACGTGCTGGTAAAGAAAGCTTATTTACATCGCTTAATTTCCCATTATTACTGAAGTCCGTAATTCTAATATAGCGTGGCAATTTCTCACTATACTCAACACCACTTTCATTTGCTCCATATTTTAATTTTTCAATAAGAGTAAATTTTAACTTTTTAACTTCCCAATGAGCAGGGATTTGTCCGAGCCATTCAATGCCAGAATCTTTCATCGGAACATTTGGACCTAAGCCTTTAGTAACCGCATTATTGATTATTATTTGGCGATATTCTTTCAATAACTCAATCATTTTTTCTTTTTGAGCGATAGCCTCATCAATCTGTGTTGTTTTTTTATCTAAAAAATTCGCAATCCTCTGTTGTTCTTCACTATTTGGCAAAGACAACAAGATTGTCCGCATTTCATCAAATCTAGTAGTCCATAGATCTGCAACAATACCATGACCATTGCGATAAAACTCTTCAATAAAACTATAAGATTTTAACAAATAATGACAATATTTACTATCTATGAATAATGGTTGTAATACAATATTTATTAATGATACAGAACCTTCATAAATAGATATTCCGCTTGACCCTTTTCTATCAGAGCGGCTATTTATGACAAAATCCCCAGTCTTTACTAATTTGCGATTATCTCCGTCATTTGTTTTTGCCGCATTTTCTAATTGAGGAACTATTCCCCCTTTGGTAACTGATAGAGCTGGATAATCTTTATCGGAGACTTTTGTTCTTCGTTCTATAAATTTAGTCCCAAGTCTAGTAAATTCCCAATGTGCAGGAATTTCACCCAACCACGCAACACCAGAGTCTTTATAGCTTTCATAACGTGCAAACTGTTTAGTCATATTTGCACCTATAGTCCTAATATCTCATGAATTAAACCATCGCTTTGCCGTTCTAGCTCAATGATATCTTTGGCAACTTCTTCAATACTGCGTAATGGTTTATGGCGATAGAAATATTTATTAAAACTAATCTCATAACCAATTTTGACACTATCTAGATTTATCCACGCTTCTGTTACATGTGGCTTAACTTCGGCGTTAAAATAATTTAAGATATTTTGCGTCAGTGGGATTGATTCGCTATCGCGTAAATCGCTCGATGACTCATACTCAATATATTCATGTGGATTATTGGTTGCATAATAACCAAAATCTGCTAAATCATCTTGTTTACAACCAAGATGAGAGAGTAACTGATCAAGTTTATCACCAGTTAGTTTGTGCATTTTTTTGATAACTTGTGCTGCATTTTCATCATATGCTGAGATTGCATTGATAATTTGGTTTTTATCGCTATCATTTAGCTTAATATTGAGCTGTTTTAGTGTGGTTGTCATTTCCTGGCTAAACAAGTTAAAATCCAAGTATTCATCATCACCAAAATATTGGTAGAGTTGTCTCGCGGTTTCTAGAATAGTTAATTGCTTTTGCCATGTTTGTGGACTGAGTAATTTTTTGATATTTTTTGCATTAAGATCAAGTTGATTATCTTCACACCACTTGATGATTTGTTTTTCATAAGTGGATAAATTACTATAAACTTGTTCGCCATGCTGGGTATAAATATACTCCATTGGCTCAGTTAAATCTTTATCAAAGCGTAATTTCTCAATTGCTGCAGCGGTAAACTGAATTTTTAAACGTTGTGGACGTTCAATATTAACTTTGTAGTAACCAAAGTCATGATTAGCAAATATTTTGCTGGCGATTGAATTATCATCTATTTTATCAATGGCTTGAAATTCTTGATAAACTCGATAGATTTCATCAATATGCTCAGGTACAAATTCGCAGTTTTTTTGCCCAAGATTTTTGCGCAGTTTACGATATAAACCACTTGCTTCAATTAGCTGTACTTTACCTTTACGCTGTTCAGGTTTGTTATTCGATAATAGCCAAATATAAGTAGTAATACCTGTATTATAAAATAAGTTATTTGGTAATTGAATAATCGCATCAAGTAAATCATTTTCAATTATATAGCGGCGGATATTACTTTCACCACCACCTGCATCACCAGTAAACAAGCTTGAGCCATTATGTACTGAGGCAATCCGTGAACCATTAGCCGTTTGACTTAATGGTTTCATTTTACTAACCATCTCCATCAAAAATAATAATTGTCCATCAGATGAGCGTGGTGTTGCATCAGCGCTTTCTTCATTTCCCCAATAGTCTTTTAATTTTACAATAAAGCGTGAATCAATTATCTCTTTACCATCTTTAATATATTTTTGTTCACTTGCCCATGATTTACCATATGGCGGGTTGGATAGCATAAAATCAAAATTAGTTCCAGCAAATTCATCAGTGGATAAGGTAGAACCACATCGAATATTTTCAGGATCATTGCCCTTAATCATCATATCTGATTTGCATATCGCATAGGTTTCTGGTTGTCTCTCCTTGCCATATAAATAAACGTCTGCTAAACTACGGATATTGCCATCTGGGTCTTGAATAAAATTTTGCGCTTCGGTAAGCATACCGCCAGAACCACAAGCAGGGTCATAAATAGTCATAATTGGCGGTAAATTATTTTGGAGTGGTTTGAACACCAGATTAGTCATTAATTCAATCACTTCACGTGGGGTAAAATGTTCTCCTGCTTCTTCATTATTTTCTTCATTGAATTTGCGGATTAGTTCTTCAAAAACGTATCCCATACCAAGATTAGTTAATGGCGGCGTGTTGCGCCCATCCGAATCTAGTTTTTCATGTGGGGTAAAGTTTATATTTGGTGAGGTGAATTTTTCCAAAACAGATAATAAAATATCGTTATCTGCCATATTTTTAATTTGGCTACGCAAATTAAATTTATCAATAATTTCTTTTACATTGGAACTAAAGCCATTGAGGTAATCATCAAAATTAGCTTGCAGCATTTGTTGGCTATTGGTTGCGGTGTTATGCAATGTTTGTAATGTCCATTTGCTAGTATTATAAAAGACATAGCCCGAAGCATCCTGCAAACCACGGGCATCAAATTCAGTTAGTTTTAATTGTGCTTGTTGAAATTCAACCTCTTCCATGACTGCAGTTTTGCTTGGTTCCAGCAAGGTATCAATACGACGTAAAACAACCATAGGTAAAATTACATCCCGATATTTACCACGCACATAAACATCACGCAGACAATCATCTGCAATTGACCAAATAAACGAAACTAATTTATTATGTACGGCTGTATCCATTTTTATTCCTGCAACTTATTAGAATATACTGATTTAGTATTTGAAGTGCTTACTAACTATATTTATTTTTTATATAATCATCGACTATCACTTGAAACTCTTCAGCAATCCGCTCACCTTTCAGCGTCATTCTTTTTTCGCCATCAATAAATACAGGTGCAACCGGAGATTCATCACGCCCAGGTAAACTAATTCCAATATTAGCAAGCTTCGATTCGCCCGGACCATTGACCACACACCCCATTACGGCTACTTTTAGTCCCTCAACACCGGGATAAAGAGTTTTCCATACTGGCATTTGCTCGCGAAGATAAGTTTGAATTTTATCAGCTAGCTTTTGAAAGTAATCGCTGGAAGTGCGTCCACAACCCGGGCAGGATGTTACTTCCGGCACAAAAGCACGTAAGCCAAGTGATTGTAATATTTCCTGTGCAACAATAACTTCTTGTGTTCTACTTTCATTTGGTTTAGGCGTTAGAGACACTCGAATCGTATCGCCAATCCCATCTTGCAGGATAATTGATAATGCTGCAGTTGATGCTACAATTCCTTTAGCACCCATACCAGCTTCGGTCAGACCTAGATGAAGCGGAAATTGACATTTTGAAGCTAAATCACGATAAACTAAGACTAGATCCTGAACATTGCTAACTTTACAAGAAAGAAGAATCTTATCTTCAGGTAACCCTAACTCTATAGCCTTTTCCGCACTTTGTAATGCAGAGTCAACTAATGCCCGACGCATTACCTCTTCCAAAGTTAATGGCGCACTCAAACGAGCATTCGTATCCAGGGTTTGTGCCAAAAGCTCTTGATCTAATGAACCCCAGTTAACTCCGATCCGAATTGGTTTATCATTTTCAATCGCACTATTTATCATATAGGCAAATTGCTCATCCCGTTTGCTACCTTTACCAACATTACCCGGATTAATCCGATACTTGTCGAGATATTTAGCGCAATCGCTTTCAGCTAATATTTTATGCCCATTGTAATGAAAATCACCTACTATCGGTACATTAATATTCATATCTGTCAAACGCTGTTTGATCTCACGGATTTTATTTCCTGCTTCAACGGTATTCACAGTTACCCGTACTACTTCCGAACCTGCGCGCACTAAATCTGCGATTTGAATAGCGCTACCAAGTGCATCTTCAGTATCCGTACTCGTCATGGATTGAACAACTACTGGATAATTACTACCCACCCAAATATTACCAACCTTACAATTAAACGTTTTTCTACGTGCTAACATTTTTACTCCTAAACACTATTGAGGATCAAGATACAATTTCATACCACCAAGAATCCCGCGTGAACCGATGTTATTTATTTTTTGTAACTCAGCTACAGGAACTGAATATTTTCGACTGATACCATAAAGTGTATCACCATGACTTACAATTACAAAGCGTCTGCTTGTGCTAATATTGTTTGAAATTGCAGTCGGATTACTATTTACTGCTGCAGTTGGCGCTTTAACCATTACGATTGTAGGAACAACTTTATTGTGTACAGTTGTGTTATTTACATGGCTAATTGCTTCCGATGGTGATTCAAATAACGGCATTGCTTGAGCAACACTATCAGGTAAAACTACATTGTTTGCTTCAGGTAATGCTTTTTTGCGTGAAGGAAGTGGAGCACCTGATGCATCATATTGCAATAAATACTGCTGCGCTTCCGCGGTATCACCATAATTTTTGACTAATAATTGCCCAAGAGTTTTGCGATAACTATTATATTCACGATATTTGGCAGCACTTACCCCCTGATCAATAAGTGCTTGTAATATTTGAATATGTAACCACATAGTCTCTGGAGTTTGTGAACTAGTATAACGGTTAAGATAATAATTTGCCAGCTGATAATTCTGATGGTTAAAATGCAATTTAGCAAGTGCAATATAGGTGTCTTGCGGAGGTGTTTTATAATTAAGCGCAGTTAAATAATCTTTATTGGCAGATTCAAAGCTTCCTTGTTTGGCATAGCATTTACCACGGCTATAATAGCCAACTTCTGGGGTATAATATAATGGGTTATCTAACGCCTGACTAAAATTATATAATGCTTCCGGATAACGTTTCTGATCACAAAGAAATACGGCATAATTAACATTATCTTCAGAATATTTATCATCCAGCCACAGCGCTTTTTTAAAATCATGTTCAGCTTTATCATATTGCGCCAACTGCTGATAAATCATAGCACGAATCATATAAGCTTTAGGATTATCATCTTTAGTGCTTACGGCTAAATTTGCTCGCTCCAGCGCAACCTGTGGTGCGTTATGCTGCTGGTACTCTATTGCTAAATCAATATAGGTATCAGATAATTTATTTTTATCAATAACCGTGCTTTGTACTGAACCATCACTATTTATAGTCTTAGTTACACACGCATTTAATAGCAATACACTGCTTATTACTACCGCAAACTTTGTCCACATATCAGACCTCATGTAATGGAATATAATTCTTCCATTTCTCCTGACGTTTAGTTTTATCTTGAACTCGACCTACCAACTGACCACAAGCAGCATCAATATCATCACCACGGGTTTTGCGAACTGTGGCAATATATCCTGCATTTTGTAATATTTTTTGAAATTTTAATATCTGCTCCCAACTTGAAGATTCAAAGCCAGAATTAGGAAAAGGATTGAATGGAATTAGATTAAATTTGCACTCAATCCCACGCATTAATTTGGTTAATTCACGAGCATGCTCAATATGATCATTCACATCTTTAAGCATTACGTATTCAAAAGTAATATAATTTTTTGGAGACTTGTCCAAATAACGCTGGCAAGCAGCAAGTAATTGTGCAATTGGATATTTTTTATTAAGTGGAATTATTTCATCACGCACTTCATCATTTGAGGCATGCAGACTAATAGCCAAAGCCACCGGACAATCATCAGCTAAGGTATCAATTTTTGGCACTACCCCACTAGTTGACAGCGTTAGCTTGCGTTTAGATAAATTATAGGCATTGTCATCCAGCATAATCTTCATCGCATCAATCACATTGTCATAATTAACTAATGGTTCACCCATCCCCATCATTACCACATTGGTGATTAATTTCTCACCCTTAGGATCTTTCCCCAAACGTTTATTAGCCCACCATAATTGACCGACAATTTCACCACTACTTAGATTACGGTTAAATCCTTGTCTGGCAGTTGAGCAAAATTGGCATTCTAAAGCACAACCAACTTGTGAAGAGACACACAGTGTGCCACGACCATCTTCTGGGATATAAACCGCTTCAATTTTATTGCCACCACTGACTTCCAGCGCCCATTTACGGGTACCATCAGCCGAAATCTGTTCTGAAACTAATGCCGGAGCTTCAATAGTTGCAACTTCCTCAAGCTTGGCACGTAAAGTTTTCGCTATATCGGTCATTTCAGCAAATGACTCAGCTCCATAGATATGCAGCCAGCGGAAAACTTGCCGTGCGCGAAATTTTTTCTCACCAATTTCCAGAAAAAACTCTTCCAGTTTGGCTAAGGTGTAATTGAGTAGATTAACTTTCATTATATTCCATTTTGCAAGCAAACACTAATTTCAGACAAAGCTCCAAGATTCAAAGCATAATTTATATACTCAAAGTATACTCGAACAGATTGGAAATACTGGTAGGCGACAAGTGACGAAACCTACACCAAAGTCAGGTGACGAACTTGGCAACGACCCAGTATGATGAATCTGTTTGAGTATATTAGCGAGTACGTGGGCAAAGCTCAGTTACTGGGAAAAAATACGCAATTTCAATTGCAGCGTTTTCAGCACTGTCAGAACCATGAACCGCATTTTCATCAATAGATTCAGCAAAATCAGCACGAATTGTACCAGCATCCGCTTTTTTAGGATCAGTAGCACCCATGATTTCACGATTTTTAAGTACCGCGTTTTCGCCTTCTAATACTTGAATCATTACTGGGCCAGAGGTCATAAATGAAACTAAATCTTTAAAGAAAGGACGCTCTGAATGAACTGCATAAAATCCTTCAGCTTCTTTTTGTGATAAATGCTTCATTTTAGCCGCAACAACTTTTAATCCTGCTTGTTCAAAACGTGCATAAATTTGACCGATAACATTTTTAGCCACTGCATCTGGTTTAATAATTGAAATAGTTCTTTCTAAAGCCATGATAATTCCTTTATCTAGTAATTAATATATTTAATAAGGCAAGGATTATACTATATCAGACTGATATAAGTGCATTAAAATTCTGCTAAATTAGCTCTTAGACAATAGTTTCAACAGTTATAACAACGTTAAAAGCAAATACGTGTTACACTGTAAGTCCAGAGTCCATAATTCAGCATGCTACTGGATAATAACTCTACAATTCTATTAGCCATCTGAACATCTTATTTCTAGTAAGAGTTGTTCCATAAAACCCGTTATTTTTACAACACCAGTTATTTACTTCACTTCTCACCTGACACTTAATGAATTTTGGTTTGTAATACAAAATAGTGCAAGCATTTTTAAAAGACTCTTAATGCTAGTAGTTGCCTCACCAAAATTTCAGATGATAAATATGCTGTAACTGGCTTTAATTATTGGAGAACACATCATGATTGCATACCTAATATTAACACATCGCTATCCAGCTCAATTTAAGCGCCTTTTTAACGCGATCTATCATCCAGATAACTTTTATCTGATTCATATTGATAAAAAATCCAACGCAGAACTACATGAAGACATTAAACAATTCTTATCTAGCTATCAAAATGCAAAAATCTTAGAAAGTGAAAATACAGTGTGGGGTGGATATAGTCTAGTAAATGCAGAGCTCCGTGGAATAAAGCATTTACTAACCCTCGGACTAGATTGGAAATTTTTCATCAATCTAAGTGGACAAGATTTCCCACTCAAATCACAAAAATATATACGTAATTATCTAGAGGAACATATTGACAACGATTTCCTTAAAATAATGAATCAGAGCGAATGTAGAGCAGATACTATGCATCGAATTGAAAATTATGTAACTGAAGTGGACAATGAAATAATCAGTGAGCCTGTGTTTAAGCGTAAATTTTTAGATGGGGTTACTCCCTATATCGGTAATCAATGGATGATTTTAAGCCGCAAGTTTTGCGAATTTATCACTCATAGCCCAGAAGTTGAACGATTTAAACAATTCTATGAACATACGTTGATTGCAGATGAGGGATTTTTTCAAACCGTTATCATGAATACCAGTTATACCTCGACAATCATCAACGATGATAAACGTGCTATTGATTGGATACCAATGGGAACAATCAAATTACGACCACGTGATTTTACGACTGAAGATAAATTATATTTAACTAAGAGCAACAACCTATTTGCACGTAAATTTGATGAAACTATTGACTTGAAAATATTAGACATGCTGGATAAGCATATCACGCAAACTGATTCTAAATTTCAGGTTATTTCTGCATAATTTAACCTTTATGCCTTCGATAAATACAATTAAAAATCACTCTTTATAATTAAAAACGGCGACATAAAAATGTCGCCTTTTATAAATAAATTTGTTAATACATCGTTGAAGTGTCAATCATCGGAGTTTTCTTCAAGGTGTATTGATACGGAGGGGTGCTAGTATAAACTATATCAACACGTTGATTTTTTGGTTGCTCACCGCCTGTCTCAGTTGGATATGCTGGCTTGGTATTGCCAAATGAAACTACGCTGATTTGTTTTGCTGGAACGCCCAACTTAACCAGTGCTTGTTTCACACTTTGTGCACGCTCTAAACCTAGTTTTTGGTTATGTTGTACTGTTCCAATTTCAGAACTATTGCCTTGTATTTGAACTTTAGCATCGGTATGCGAAATAAGGTATCCTGCATTTACAGTTAACAATTTGTTATACTTGCTCGTAATATCGCTGCCATTAAATGCAAAAAACACCGAATTTGCAACAACGCTACTA
>Ga0214919_10002369_pt1 | contig 29709 bp, 25 predicted proteins | sample LL1503_MetaG_FD_177994 | JGI IMG/M metagenome (GOLD analysis project Ga0214919, IMG submission 177994) | Freshwater microbial communities from Lake Lanier, Atlanta, Georgia, United States - LL-1503 | ecosystem: Environmental > Aquatic > Freshwater > Lake | place: USA: Georgia | collected... | reverse complement strand
AAATGAAGCCCAAATTGCGACCCATGTCAGGCGAATACAACGTGGAAGTCGTGGCCACGGGTACCGTTGACATGGTGGTGGTCGTTGCCTCCCGAATCTATGGTGTTCCGGGTGTCGACATGCTAGGCCTCATTCCCAAAGAACTTCAAACTTGGATTGGCTTTGCAACGGGCGTGAACCCACAATCAAAGCACGCAGAAGCAGCCAAAGCTCTGACCAAGTTCTTAAGCACGCCTCCCGCAGATGCGGTGCTCAAGCCCATCGGCATTGAGCCCTTCGTTGAATAATTTCGAAAAGCAAGCGACAAAGCGCATGAAATTAAGGCGCCACCCAATGCCCCGACTTCCCACCTTGCTTTTCTAACAGCTTCACATCGGTGATGGTCATGCCGCGGTCGGCAGCTTTGCACATGTCATAAATAGTGAGCAAGGCCACTTGCACGGCGGTCAGGGCTTCCATTTCCACGCCTGTTGGGCCCACCGTTTCGGCGGTTGCTTTGCAGACGATGGTCGGAATGTTTCCTTCTGACAAAACCTCAAACTCGACGGCAACACGCGTCAGGGCCAAGGGATGGCACAAAGGAATCAAGTCAGCCGTTCGCTTGGCACCTTGAATTCCAGCTATCCGGGCAATGCCTAAAACATCGCCCTTTTTGGCAGTCCCTGCCTGCACCAATGCCAAGGTACTTGGCAACATTTGAATTCGACCGGAGGCAACAGCCACACGGTGAGTGGCGGCTTTGGCACCCACATCCACCATGTGGGCTTGGCCTTGGGCGTCAAAATGAGTCAAAGGAGAGGGTGTATTTGGCAAAGAATGAGGCATGACAATTGGCTGGAAAATTGGTAAAAACCATTTACAAACGGTTGACGTAGTTCGAGCATGATACGTTTTTCGAATTCCCCATCCTTGTCGGTACAAATACTTTGAAGCTTGCGTCCCCAAAATCTAAAACCCTGCTGGCCTTGTTGGCCGTCTCACTTTGGTTCACGCCAGTGTGGTCGCAGCTACCGACATCCTCGGCAACAGGCGGTCTTCCCGCGTTGGGAGATGGCGCAGACATCACCTTAAGTGCAGAACGCAAATTAGGCGATCGCATTGCGCGCGAGTTGTACAGAGATCCTGATTATCTAGAAGATCCTGTTTTAGACGAGTATTTGCAAAACATCTGGCAACCGCTTGTCAAAGGCGCGCAAGCGCGTGGCGAGTTGTCGCCCGAATTGCAAGAACGCTTCGCTTGGAAAATTTTGATCGGCCGCGATCGCTCGGTGAACGCATTTGCCTTGCCGGGTGGCTATTTGGGCATTCACTTAGGGCTGATCAGTGTGGTCACCACGCGCGATGAATTGGCTTCTGTCATGGCCCATGAACTGAGCCATGTCACGCAAAGGCACATTTCCAGGTCTATGGGCGATCAAGCGCGCATGACGCCTTGGCTCATTGGGGCCATGATCTTGGGCATGTTGGCCGCCAGCAAAAGTGCACAAGGCGCGCAAGCCATGATTGTGGGCGGGCAAGCCATGGCCGCACAATCGCAGCTGAACTTTTCTCGTGACATGGAGCGCGAAGCCGATCGAATTGGGTATGGCGTGATGTCTGAAGCTGGTTTTGACACGCTCGGTTTTGTCACCATGTTTGGCAAATTGCAACAGGCCGCTGGTTTGAACGACAGCGGCTCTTTCCCGTATCTGCGAAGCCATCCCTTAAGCACTGAACGCATGGCCGACATGCAGTCGCGTCAACAACTGCAAACGCCGCGGGCAGCCAACTTGGACAGCGATCTGATTCAAGCCATGATGTCTTCTAGGGCTCGCGTGTTGGCACAGCCAGGCGTCGATGCACTGCGCGCATGGGCCAATGAGGCCACGGACACACACATTGACAAGCAAGTGCTGACCAAGCGCATGGGTGTTTTGTACGGCGCTGCCATGTCTTGGATGCAATTGCGCGATATGGCGCAAGCCCGCGCTTTGATACCTCGCATGCGTCAAGCTGCAGGTGATCACGCCAATGCGCTGCGTTTAATTCGTTTGTTTGAAGCAGAGCTGGCCTTCAAAGAAGATGACATGCGCGCTGCGGTGCGCGCCTTAAGCGCAACAGCCAATCAAGCCCACCACCAATGGCCTCGCCCAGAGCTCATTGCTTTGGCACAGGCAAGCGCTCGCTTGCATGCAACTTCTGCTTCGGTTGAGACTGGACAGCTATTGGCCAACAGCATTGCTGCGCTTCAAGCTTTGGTTTTGAAAACACCTCAAGATGCGCATGCATGGCAGGTGTTGGCCACCGCATTGGCTGCACAAGGTAGGCCATTGGCATCCTTGCGCGCTGAGGGTGAGGTGCAAATTGCGCGCATGGATTTTGGTGCAGCGGTAGACAGATTCAGGGCGGCTCAAGATGCCTCACGAAAGGTGCCGGCACAAATGGGCGATCACATCGAGGCGTCCATCGTGGATGCTCGACTGCGCTTTGCACAAGGCATTCTGCGCGAGCAAATGTTAGAAAGAGAGCGCTAAAGGGTGCCCGTTAATTTTCCTTGGCCCGCTTAAGTGGCACACAAACACGCCATCCGGAGGAATTTTTTTCACAAGCCAAAACGCCCTCTGGCTCTGCAGTGGCATGTTTTTCAAACACCCACTTTTGCTTGTTGGATTTAAAAACATAGTTGTCTCGGTAGTACACAAATTGACCGTCTTGCCCTGTGTAAAAATAATCGATGTTAAATTCAATTTGCTGCGCAGTGATTTGCCAGTTTTGAATGGTTTTCACAGACAGGAAGGTGTCTGCGTTTAATTTTTGAATTTCACGAATACTTCTGACTTTGGGTTCAGATACCGGCAACAAGGCAGGTGAAATGCCATTGCCAAGCTGAGCGTTTGTGAAGGCTGCAATGAACGGCATGGCCTCCGAAATTTTTTGGAGGTCAGCGGGACTCAAACTTTCACCTCTCAAATTGAACGCTTTTTTTTCATTCAAATAAGGTGGCTTGATTTCAAAGGCAATACCGCCAACCCCATCGACATGACCTTTGTCCACAAAATATTCTGTAGAGCACCCAGACGAGAACAACAAGCCAAGCCCAAAAACCAAAGACTCAAACCGTTTGCGGTATGTGTGCCAGCGGTGCACTTGTTGTTCTCTTTGCATGTTCTGGCTCAATTGCAACTTTGCGCCTGTGCTTGTTTGAAGGCGCTAGCACCAAACAAAGAAACGCTGACGCTGTAAACACCGGCAATGACATTGCAAGTTAAGGCATTTCCGCCTTGCGCGTTGCAGTCTTTCAGAATGTTGTTGGACAGGTTGGTATCGGCAGTGAGCCGACTGAAACCGCACGTTGAGTAACTTTGGTCATGCTGAAAGCAGGCTTGCGAGACATCGATGCCAAACAACATGTCGGGCACGTAGGCGTCACTTTTAGCGGTGCCGCAGCCAGCGCCCAAAGCATTGCCATCTTCTCTCGCACCGTTGGTGGTCCCAGAGTCAAATTTCAAAAAATCCCAAAATCCGCCACCTTGAACTTGGCGTGTGAGTTCGATATTGCATTCTTGCATTTGTCTTTCCTTTGTTCAGTTAAAAATAGTCGATGATTAAAATGTCTGAAGCTGCCAAGACCCCGACCAAATGAATGGCCATCTCTGAAAGAGCATTGGCTGGCCTCAAAACGTCTCTTGCTTGAACCCCTTCAGGGAGCACCTCTTTGACAAACAGGGCCTGGAAATCGAGTTGGGCTTGAGAAACCAAGCCAAGCTCTACCAAGCCCCAAATGACAAAATGTGGCCCCTCTGATGAGTCAAAGTCTGCGCTACGCCAAGAAACGAATGACCTCTGGTCTGCGCTGTTGGCGTATAAGTTTGTAGTGTTTGCGTACATATAAAATTTCTGATGTGAATACCAAATGGGTAAGCACACGCAGATCTTAAAGTCGCAAAGTTCTTTGGGTGCCTACAAGCGCTTGCAGCATCACTTCGATCAAAACGCCTTTCACAAACCGCTATGATCGCGATCCCCCTTCAAAGTACCTATGGCAGGCATCCACATCACCGACATCGAAGCGGCCATCAATTACTGGCGCGAAAAAAACCCCTCCCCAGACGGCGTCACGCTGCCGCGGGAGCTCAGAGCGCTCGCAGAGGTTTATGCCTTGATGATTTTTTTCAAAGAGGATGAGGCCGACGAATTCTCTTTGCCTGTCGCAGCGGCAGAGGCTTGGCAAACTTGGTATGCCAGCACGCCCGATACGCCTTGCATTGCCATTTGCTCTACCTCACAAGGCGACCCCGAATGCAAAGGCTGTGGGCGTACTTTTGAAGAAGTTCAGTATTGGACAGAAATGAGTCCCGGTGAAAAAAGATCGGTTTGGCGCCGCATCACGGTAGATGGCACCTCATGGCGATTCAATCGCTATGCTGAGCGTGCGGCAGAAGATCGCAGCTTGTCGCGTGCTGCGGCCGATGCCCAAGTGCCACTGGGCTTTGCGAACTGAGTTACTTCCAGCGCAGCACTTCAAGGTGCACGCTGTCTTTTGAATTGCTCAAGGTCAGGGCGCCCTCTTGCACCGTTGCTTGCAACTGCATGCTGCGCTCTGCCAACTTGGCCAAGGCCTGACTGGCTTCTGTGGGCACGCGCCAGACTTGCAGTTTTTCCATGCGTGCGAGCTTGTTTTCAATACCACGCCACCACACTTCTGCAGCATGGTTAAAGCAATAGACCATGACGGCATCGGCTTTTTGGCAAGCCTTGTTCAAGGGTTTGTCTTCGGGCTGACCGACTTCCACCCACAAGCGCGTTCGCCCCGTGAAGTCTCGCAATGACAAATCGGGATCGTCGGGATCGGACAAGCCCGAGCCAAACGCCAACACGCCATCGCCATTTAAATCGGCTTGTAATTTGTAGGCGTTGAGGGCCAGCGCCAACAGGCGGATCATCATGCGTTCGTCGGTTTCGCTGGGGTGGCGCGCCAGGGTCAGCGCATGGTCAGCGTAGTAGCTGTTGTCAATGTCGGCTATGGAAAGATTGACTTTGTAGATCGTAGACTTGAGGGCCATTGGGTGTGAACTCGATGAGGCTCGGTTAAACGCGTCGGGCCAGCTCAATGGCTTTGCCAATGTAGCTGCCAGGTGTCATGGCCAACAATCGATCTTTTTCTGCTTGCGGTATTTCAAGCTGGCGGATGAGCCCGTGCAAGGCCTCAGCTGTCACAGTTTTTCCGCGCGTGACTTCTTTTAATTTTTCGTAAGCGCCCTGTACACCGTAGCGCCGCATGACCGTTTGGATAGGCTCTGCCAAGACTTCCCATGAGCCTTCTAAATCTTGCGCCAAGGCCTCTTCGTTCAACTCCAGTTTTTTCAAGCCGGTCATGAGTGACGCATACGCCAAAGCGGTGTAGCCCAGTGCCACACCCATGTTGCGCAGCACGGTGGAGTCGGTGAGGTCGCGCTGCCATCGGCTGACAGGTAATTTTTCTGACAAGTGCTTGAGCACGGCATTGGCCAAACCCAAATTGCCTTCTGCATTTTCAAAGTCGATGGGGTTGACCTTGTGGGGCATGGTGGACGAGCCAATCTCACCTGCTTTCAAGCTTTGCTTGAAATAGCCCAAGCTCACATAACCCCAAATGTCGCGCGACAAATCAATCAAGATGGTGTTGGTGCGCGCAATGGCGTCAAACAACTCGGCCATGTAATCGTGCGGTTCAATTTGAATGCTGTAGGGCTGGAACGACAAGCCCAAACCCCAGTGTTCTGCGGAAGCACCAGGCTCTGTCGACTCTGGCATTTCGACGACAGACTTTGAAAACGCTTCCCAATCAAAGTCGGGCCAAGCAGAAAGGTGTGCGTTGTAATTGCCAACGGCGCCATTCATTTTGGCTTTGAGTGGCACAGCCGCAATTTTTTCACGCGTGTTGCGCACTCGAACCACCACGTTGGCGAACTCCTTGCCGACGGTGGTGGGGCTAGCGGTCTGGCCGTGCGTTCGGCTCAACATGGGCACCGCAGCGTAGGCATGCGCCATGCTTCGCAATTGCGCAATGATCTCGTCAAGCGCGGGCAAGATGACTTGGTGCCGGGCACCTTTGAGTTGCAAGGCATGGCTGGTGTTGTTGATGTCCTCGCTGGTGCACGCAAAATGCACAAACTCCGACGCCTGCTCTAACTCGGGACGGTCTTTGAATTTGGATTTGATCCAGTATTCAACCGCTTTCACATCATGGTTGGTGGTCTTCTCAATGTCCTTGATGGCCAAGGCATCTTGCTCAGAAAATTGCGTGACCAAGCCGGTCAAGTAGCGCCTTGCACCCAAAGACAAGGGTTTGAACTCTGCAAAACCTGCATCCGACATGGCCATGAACCATGCCATCTCAACTTGCACACGGCGGTGCATATAGCCTTGCTCGCTCATGAGAGGCCGCAAGGCATTGAGTTTGTTGGCGTAACGACCGTCCAACGGAGAAAGGGCGGAGATAGGAGAAGAAGTCATGCCCCCATTGTAAGTTCTCGCCCTTACAAGGAAACACCCTTTGGATTCCTCTAGAATGCTGGACTGTAAGCCCTGCTTTTTGACTCTTTTAGACAAGAACAAACCATGAAATTGATCGGTTCACCTACCAGCCCCTATGTCCGCAAAGTCTGCATCGTGATGGCAGAAAAAAAATTGGACTACCGCATGGTGGCAGAAGATGTTTGGTCTGCCAACACGACCATTCATGCCTCAAACCCACTGGGCAAGGTGCCTTGTTTGGTACTAGAAGGTGGCGAGGCTGTTTTTGACTCCCGCGTGATTGTGGAATATCTGGACACGCTGTCGCCCGTTGGCAAGTTGATTCCCGCCAATGGCCGTGAACGCGCAGAAGTGAAAACGTGGGAGGCCTTGGCCGATGGTCTACTCGATGCCGCCATATTGGCTCGCATGGAGGCCTCGTGGGCACATCGCCCGGCCGAGCAACGCAGTCAGGCTTGGATTGACCGCCAGCTTGGCAAAATCGACGAGGCTCTGCGCGCCATGTCACAAGGCTTGGCAGACAAGCCCTACTGCTCGGGTGCACACCTGAGCTTGTCAGACATTGCAGTTGGCTGCGCGCTGGGTTATTTGGACTTCCGTTTCCCCCAAATTCAATGGCGCAACACCTACCCCAATCTTGACAAATTGCATGAGAAGCTCATGCAGCGTCAAAGCTTCATCGACAGCCTGCCCAAGTAATCAGCGGCTGTTGGCGCGCTTTTTAAGCCAGCGCATCAAGCCGCCCAGCCAAGGCAGCTTTTCGTAAAGCTCCTCAGCGGCATCCCAATAATCTCGGTGCAAGCTGATGCGCAATTGATCATCCAAAACCAAGTGCGTGGTGCCCTTCACCACTTGTTCTGTGAGGGTGTCAAAGCGCTTGAATCGAAACTTGAAATCCCACGTCATAAAGGCTTGATGGCCATCGACCACCTGGGCTGTGATGACAAAGCGAGGATTCTCCAAAGACTCGTACATGTGCAAAAAAATCTGCTCGATGGCCTTGATGCCTTGTACCTGATTGAACGGGTCTTTGAACTGCGCCGTTGGACTGTAAAAGTTTTTCAGTTGGGCCACACTCTGCGGATTGAGGTCCTCAAAGTATTGGGCAATGTGTGCAAATGTTTCTCGCTGGCTCATGGTCAAAGTCCGGTAAACCGTCGCACCAATGCAAAGTAAATGCGATAGGGCAACAAACGCATCAGTTTCAACCAGCTTGTAAATCGCTTGGGGAAATGAATGTCAAACAAGCCTTCTGCCCAACCTGCCAACATGGCGTTTGCAGCCTCTTCTGGCGTAATCAGCGCAGGCATTTGAAAGTTATTTTGTGCCGTTAAAGGGGTGGCCACAAAACCTGGGTTGATCACACTCACCCCAATGCCTTTGTCTTGCAAATCCATGTACAAGGTTTCCGCCACATGCGTGACCGCTGCCTTGGTGGGTCCATATGCCAAACCATTTGGCAAACCACGCCAACCCGCCACGCTGCTCACCAAACTGATGTGGCCGTGGCCTTGCTGCAAAAAGAGGGGCAGCACAGCGTCTAAAACCCGCAGCATGCCGTTGTAATTCACATCCTGGTGCCTGAGCATGTCGTTCAAATCAAATGCTGTGGCGCGCTGTGCGCGGTAGTGTCCGGCGCAATACAGCACAAAGTCCAAAGGGCCGGCTGCGGCAACTTGCCGCGCCACATATTTCACCTGCAAGGCGTCCGTCACGTCCAAGGACATGAGCTCAACGGGCGCGCCTTGTGTCTTGCAAACTGCGGCCCACTCGGACAAGGTGCCCAAATCGCGCGCCGAAACAGTCACATGCGCACCGGCCGCTTGCAATGCTTTTGCGCAAGCCAAACCAATGCCGCTGGAAGCACCGACCAACCAAACACGGCGGCCTTGCCAATTCTGAATCGGCTGATTCATCGGTGCGCCCCATCGGCGCTTGGCGGGTGCCTGTGACGCAATGGTGCTGTCGACAGGCGGTGTCATTTTGGCAGCCTGGAGACTCATGGCTTGCCTCCGGTGGCGACGGGCTCGCGCCGAGTGAAAGACAAGGTGACCTCACCCAAGGTCACCCCCAACTTGCTCATGACGGCTTTGTTCAACATCACGCGCTCGTCCATCAAATACATCCAATCGTCAAATTGAACATGCCAAACCGAGCCGTCTATGGGCAAGGCCAAGGTGTATTGCCATTGAAACGCATTGCCTTTGGTTTGACCCGAAGCCATGCCCACGACATCGTCTGCGCGGCCTTCGTATAGACCATTGGGCAAGGCCTTCAAGCGCCAGATTCTGCGTTGCTTGGTGCCGTCTGAATAGGTAAAGGCTTCGTCCAACACGCCTTCATCACCCTGCCATTTGCAATCCATGACCACCGTGAATCTCTTCACCACGCGACCGCTTCGATCGGTGAAAAGGCCCCATGCATCCACCGTACCGCTAAAGTAAGTGCGCAAATCCAAGATAGGCGTTTGCGCCGCATAGTCAGAAATTTGAGGGCCCGCACAAGCCGATAAAGCCAGCGCGCCGCCAGTCGCCAAGCCCACGGTGCTTGCTCGCGCAAGAAAAGCTGCGCTCAAACTTTGTGACATATTTTTTAACCACAGACGTCGATTCATGAGTCACTCCTAGTAGCCGGCTGATGGGCCGACGGTTGAATCCAAAACACAAACAGCGCGGCCAAAGCCAAAAGCTTCAGCACACAAGGCAAAACGCCATAGGCCAAAGACAAGGCCCTCAACCCTTGCGCGGTTTGCGTCCCTGGCGAGTAGCCCCAATAGGAAAGCAAGGGCAAACACAGCCCTGCGGCCAAAGCCAAGTTCAATTTACTGGTCAGGTTCCACCAACCCAAATAAAGGCCCTCGGCACGGCCACGGTGTCCCAGTTTGTCAATCACGCGGTTCAACAAGGCAGCAGGCACGACAAGATCAGCGCCCAAAGCGATACCCGATGCCAAGCAAACCGCTAGAAAAGCGAGCTCATCACCAGGCCTTAAAAAACCAACGCTGCCAAAACTTAGGATGGCCAACGTCATGCCTGCAAACCAAGCCTTTGCTAAACCTTGTGCTCTCACAAGCTTGAGCCACAAGGGCAGTGAAAGTGCGCCCGACAAAAAGTAAACGCCTAAAAACAAAGGCGACATGGCTGCCGATGCCTGAATTTGGTCTTCGATAAAAAACATGACCAATCCAGCAGGCACAGCACTGGCAATGCCATTTAACAAGAACACCCAAAGCAGCTTGCGAAAACTGATTTGCTTCAGGGGCAAGTAATTGTCCTTGTCCGTCAATTCAGTATCGCTGTCTTTGTCAATCCGTGTTTGAAGCAGCACCCGAGACCAAACCAGCAGACCCAAGAGCAACATCAAGCCTAAGAAAACAGTGGTTGAAAGCCATCCTGCCATCACGGGCAATGCGGATGCCATGACAACACCCACCAAACCCGCCCCCTCGCGCCATGCGACGACCCGGCTTTGCTGGCTGGCGCCGCCACCCAACCTCGAGGCCCAAGCTTGATGAAGAATGCTCAGCCCGCTGTAGCTAAGGTGGCACAGCGTGATCCACACGCCAACCCACATCACATAAGAAAAAGGGTCTGTGAAAATGGGCGGAAAAAAGAGCGCGGCAAATGAAAACAACAAGCCCAGCGCATAGGCCGTGGCCACACTCAAAACACTCAAAGAAGACCGCATGTACAAAGCATCGCTCAATCTGCCCAGCATGGGATCCACCACGGCATCGATCAGCCGACTGAACAGCAAAACGGCGCCCAAACTTGTCAAAGGCACAGCAAACTGAGTGGCATAGAAATGCGGCAAATTCACGTACATCGGCAAAGCCACAAAAGCCAGCGGCAACGCCAACAAGCCATAGTTCATGCTTTGTTTGTGCGTGATTTGGGGAGACGCGCTCATAGGCCCTTGATCCAAGCTTGCCTGATCGCGGGCGCCGAAGTTGACTCGTGCAGCCAAATTCCAAAAAACAGTTGCGCAAACAAAGGGTCCTGTATGCGGCCAATCACTTTGTCATTCAAGAAAAATTCGGCACCTGCGTTGGGCGCATAGACCGCCTGCAGCCGGTCTCCTTTTTGAACATTGGGGAAAATGTCGAGCATGGCTTTAAGCCAATTATTTTCTTGGTCGCGAGAGAAGGCGCCGACTTTGCGCATTTCATCAATCGACCTTTTGGACAGGGCTTCGCCTTCCAGACTTCTTAAGTACGACACCTCCAATACAAAAGCGTGCGCCGAATAACTTGCCACGGAAAAACCTGGCCGCACCCAAAGGCGCGCGTCATATACGTCAAAACCCCAAACGCTCAAGCGTTGTTGGGAGGACGGTTTGACCCCTGGCAACAAGGCTGGCGAGGCCTGCGCCAAACTCAAAGCCAAGTGGCCTGCGACCAGGCCCATGCTCCAAGAAAAAAACCGCTGCCGACGAAGCGCAATCACGTCAATGCCTTTTCTGCAAAGTGAACTGAATCACGTCGGTATTGGCTTCGTCAAATGCAGCTTCGCAATATGCCAAATAGAATTCCCATAAACGCAAGAACTTGGTGTCGAATCCCAATTTCAAAACTTGCGCCTCTTGGGCCATGAAGTCGTGGCGCCAGCGCCTTAAGGTTTCTGCGTAGTCGGGCCCAAACTTCAACTCGTCGATCACTTCTAAGCCAGCCAAGCGGGCTTGTCTTCTGAACTCCGATGGACTGGGCAAACACCCGCCAGGAAAAATGTACTGCTGAATAAAGTCTGTCGACTTCAAATAGCGATCAAACAGCGCATCGTCAATCACAATGCTTTGAATGCAGGCTTTACCGCCGGGCTTCAATTGTTGGCTCACGGTTTGAAAATAAGTTGGCCAAAATTCTTTGCCAACGGCTTCAATCATTTCGATCGAGCAGATGGCGTCGTAAGGACCATCGTCAATGTCGCGGTAGTCTTGCAAACGCAAATCTGTTTTTTCAGCTTTGCCATTCCACTTCATTCGCGCCTTGGCAAAAGCCAGTTGCTCAGTCGACAAAGTCACGCCGGTCAAACTGGCACCAAAATCCAGTGTGGCCATTTCGGCCAAAGCACCCCAGCCGCATCCAATTTCCAGCACCCGCGATCCCACGCCCACATCGGTCATGCGCAGTGCGCGTCGAACCTTGGCGCGCTGTGCATCGCCCATGCTCTGGCTGTAATCGCCTTCAAACAAGGCGGAGGAATAATTCATGCTGCCATCTAACCAAAGCTCATAAAACGCATTGCCCAAGTCGTAATGCGCATGAATGTTTTTTCGGCTATTGGCCTTGTGATTGCGATTGAGCAAGTGCTTGATGCGGTACGCCATTCGACCCCACCATGATCCAAAAATCAAGTCGTCGATCACGCGTCTGTTTTGAATCATGACCCGCAGCAAGTCACTCAAGGAAGGCGTGCTCCAATCGCCGGCAATGTAAGTCTCTGCAAAACCAATGTCACCCGACTTCATGCTGGCCGTGAAGACATTCCAGTTTTGCAAACTGATGGCCGCATGCAGCGATGACGATTGGCCAAAGACTTTGGTGCTGCGATCGGGAAACTGGATCGTCAACGTGCCGTGTTCCATTTTTTCTAGCAATTGCAAAACTTTGCGAACGACCATGGGCGCAGATTGAAGCTCGATTGCGGTGCTGGTTGAGGGACTGGTGTTCATGATCAGCTGATTTTGGAAACAATGGTTGGTGGTGCTTGTCCGCGTGAAACCAATTCAGGTGGCGGTTCTGGTTTGGTTATGAATGGCACGCGTTTAAGCCACAGCAAGAGGGCATGCCAGTGAATGCGAAGCACCACAGCCAATGTAAAGAAGGGATAGCGCCAAAAAGTACGCAGAATTTCTTTGCGGGTGGCGGGCACCAAAGCGCCGCTGATACTGGTTTGAATCAGCGGGCCCTTGTCATCGCCATGGTCAACCCGTGCGACGATGCGCTCAAGCTGCGCTTGATGCGTGCGCATGAAGCGAAAGTCATATTGGCCTGTGACCTCACAAAACGGTGAGACATGAAAGACCTTGTTGGCGTGTTCGGTGCGGCCAAATTTCGGTTCGGGCAACAAATAACAATGGCGCTCGCCAAAGGTGTTGTGTACTTCAGCCAAGATGGCGGCCAGCGTGTTGTCAGATCGGTGGCAATACCAAAAGCTCACTGGCTTGAAGGTATAGCCCAACACCCTGGGAAATGTTTGCAGCCAAATTTCACCCTTGGCATCGTGGATGTTTTCACTTGCAAGCAGCTCGTCGATCCAGGCCAGTGCACCGCCGTTTTGAGCTTGGCGGCCATCGCCGTGGTCGGTATCAAAAAACGACAACAAGCCCGCTTTGTTGATGGACAAATACGTTCTATTTGATACGCCATTTTGTAAAGTGCTGTTTGTCAAAGCATTCAAGCGCCTCATTGGCAGCATCAAGAAATAAGCGCTGTAATCAAAGGCGTGACGCATTGGGCGCAGTCGAACATGGCGCACTTGACCATGACCCAAGAGCACGCCGCCCGTGTTCATGCATTGACCCTCTTGAGCAGCTCTCTGGCCACCGACAAGCCTGATTTCAAACCATCTTCATGAAAGCCATAGCCCAACCAAGCGCCGGCATACCAAGTATGTTGTTGCCCTTGTATCTGGTGCAGATGTTGTTGCGCATCAATGGCTGGCAAATCAAACACGGGGTGCGCGTAATCAATGGTTTGAATGATTTTTTTCGGGTCTATGGCTTGCGTTGGATTGAGCGACACCACAACCGCTTGAGCATAGGGCAGGGGTTGTAGCTTGTTCAACAAATAGTGCAAGCACACCCGACTGCTTTCTTGCTGGACATTTTCTGAACGCACGTAGTTCCATGCCGCCCAAGCTTTGCGCCTGCTCGGCAAGACTTTCTCTTCGGTGTGCAACACGGCCACATTGTCTTGGTAGCGAATGGCAGACAGGTATTGCGCCTCGGCCAGGCTTGGCGCCCTGAGCAGTCGCAAGGCTTGGTCCGAATGTGTGCACAGCACCACTTCGTCAAAGCGCTCCGCATGATCTTGCGTCATCACGCGCACGCCTGCTTCGTCGCGCTCAATCATTTGGACAGGCGTGTTCAAGCGCTTATCTGAAATGCCGCTCACGATTTTTTCAACATAATTGCGTGAGCCGCCCTTGACGGTGAACCAGCGTGGGCGATTGCTCACTTGAATCAGGCCATGGTTGTGGCAAAAGCGAATCATGGTGGCCACTGGAAAGGCCAACATTTGTTCGGTGGGACAACTCCAAATGCAGCCCATCATGGGCAAGAAATACCAGTTTTTAAAGGCATCGCCGAAGCGATGATGGTGTAAAAAGTCAGAAAGTGGTTGCCGCATTTCACTTTCTGTTTGCTGCTCAGCAATGCGCGTGCACAATTTGTTAAAGCGCAAAACGTCGTACAACATTTTTAAAAACTGCGGCCGCAGCAAATTTTGGCGTTGTGCAAAAACAGTGTCTAAATCGCTGCCACTCCACTCCAAGGCTTCTTGGCCCCATGCCTTGGGTGCTTGCACAGAAAAGGACATGTCTGACAAGGCTGTCTCGACGCCCAACTCCGCAAACAAATTGATCAAGTTGGGGTAGGTTCTTTCGTTGAACACCAAAAACCCGGTGTCCACACCGTAGGTCAGCAAACCTTGGTCGGTGGGCAAAGTGATGTCCACGGTGTTGGCGTGACCGCCAAAGTAGGCGCCAGCTTCAAACAATGTGATATCGGCTTGGCCTTTGAGACTGTGCGCAACAGCCAAGCCGGAAATGCCCGAGCCAACGATGGCAATCTTTTTGTACTTCAAGATGTCGCTCTTTTTCTGGGTTTCAACACGTCCTTCTGGTGCAAAGCTCAGGAGGCTTTTCGCGCAAGGCTTTTCTCAATGGCTTGGACCACGCTTTTGCTCTCAGGGCTTGTCATGCTGTTGTAGCTGTCAATCAGCTTGCCATCGCGGCCAATCAAGTATTTGTAAAAATTCCACTTGGGTCTTTGGCCCGGGTCCTGCGCCAACTGCTTGAAAAAGGGTACGGCCGAATCGCCGGTGACGGCTGTTTTGGTGAACATCGGGAACTTCACACCAAACGTGTTTTCGCAAAAGTCGGCGATGTCTTGGTTGTTTGATTTTTCCTGTGCAAAATCATTAGAAGGAAAACCCAAAACCACAAAGCCCTTGTCTTTGTATTGGCTGTAGATGGCTTCCAAGCCTTTGTATTGAGGCGTGAAGCCACAATAACTGGCGGTGTTGACCACCAAGATCACCTTGCCACTGTATTGGCACAGCGACTGTGGTTTCTCATCTTGTAGCCTTGGAAATGTATGGTTGAGCAGCGTGGGGCAAGCCGTCGCCGGCGCGTTGGGGGTGGTCGGCTGCGCCCAACTGGAAGACATGGCGAGCGCCCAAAGCACCAGTGCCAATGATTTGATGAGCTTGTTGCTTAACATTGAACTGTCCATTCTGTTTTGTGACTGGACAGTTTACTTCTATTTTTTTAACTTGTCACGAGCTGTTTACGTCTTCTTGACCTCTGGAAAAACGGCCTTCCAAAGGGCCAAGATGGCTTCTCTTTCTTTGTGCAAGTCGGCTTGTGGCACCTGGGTTGGCGCCTCATTCAGGCGCGCTTTGTGTTGCACGCGGCGCAGTTCGCGGTAAGCGGTGGCAGCCTTCGCGCCGACATCCTTGGGCAGCAAACCTGCCGCTTCTGCGCGCTGGAGCAAAGCAATATTGCCCACATTGTCGGCCATTTCTGGGTGCGCGCAGGCCTGCATGAGGACCAAATACTGAACTGCAAACTCGGCATCCACCATGCCGCCTGGGCTGTGCTTCACATCAAAAAGATTGGGCTTGATGGTGTGTGCCGTGCGAACCCGATTGCGCATGGTCACGATTTCAGACTTCAAAGAAATTTCATCACGCGGTGCGCTGATGACGCTGCGCCGCACTTGATTAAACCGAATAGCCATGGCGTCATGGCCCATCACAAAGCGTGCCCGCGTCATGGCCTGATGCTCCCACGTCCAAGCCGTGTTACTGCCTCTCTGCTGTTGATAGTCCTCGAATGCAGCGAAAGTGGTTACCAACAAACCTGAGCTTCCATTGGGGCGGAGCGCCGTATCGATTTCAAACAAATCACCTTCAGCGGTTTTGACTGTGAACCAATTGATGAGCTTTCTGACAAAGCCGCCATAGACCTCCTGGGCTCGTTCGTCGGCATCTTCATAGACAAAGACGATGTCTAAGTCGCTGCCATACCCCAATTCTTTACCGCCCAATTTGCCGTAAGCCACAATGCCAAAAAGCGGCTCTTCACGGTGTCGGTTTTTCAAACATGACCAACACCATTGAGCCGTGATGCGCAAAACGGCATCGGCCATGGCACTCAAATCGTCAGCCACCTGCTCCACCGTCAAACGCCCCTCCACATCTCGCGCCAAGGTTCGGAAAACCTCCGCATGGTGTGCTCGCCTAAGCAAGTTCAACAAGTTCTCTTCGTCGTCTTCAAGGGTTCTTTTCAAGGCGTCCCGCCGAGCCTGAAGTTCAGCCTCGAAGTCTTGCGCCACAAACCTTTGTTGCAACACATCGCCATTGGCCAACTCATCAATCACGCCAGGATGCTGAACCAAATAACGGGCTGGCCATTTGGCTGCGCCCAACAAGCGCAGCAACCTCTCATGGACAGCAGGGCGCTCGAGCATCATGGCCAAGTAACTTTCGCGGCGCATCAAGGGCTCCATCCAGTCTGCCATCCGGACCACCGCATCCTCTTCGACCCGGCCTTCTTGGAGCCATTGCGCCGTGCGCTGCAACAACCGCATCAGGCGGCCCCTTGCATCGTCCCGAAGGCTTTTGACCTTGGGGCTGTCTTGCCAATGGGCCAAGCGGGCGCGGGCTTCGCCCTGAAAAAGATCCAACACCGCCTCTAGCTCGGGCCTCTCGCTGGCCGCGCTCGTTGGACAAGACTTGCATTGGCGATCACCCCCCAACAAAATGTCGAACTCATGGGCCACGACTTCGCGATGGGCATCTAAGTCAATCAGGAAATCATGGCTTGCCGCATACCCCATGGTGTTGGCAATCCACTGCAAATCGGTATCCTGCGTGGGAAGCACATGTGTTTGCTGATCGTCTAAATATTGAATCCGATGTTCCACTTTGCGCAGAAACTCATAGGCCTGGGTCAAGGCCTGTGCGGTTTCTGCGGGCATCAGGCCCGCTTTGGCCACGCGCTGTATGGCATCCAGGGTAGGGCGCGTTCGCAGCTCTGGAAACTGGCCGCCTCGCACCACCTGCAACAGCTGCACGGTGAATTCAATTTCTCGAATGCCACCCCTTGAAAGTTTGACATCGTTGGCGCGTTCGGGGTGTCCGGCGCTTCTTTTGGCGGCATGATCGCGAATTTGCTGGTGCAAAGTTCGCAAGGACTCAAACACGTTGTAGTCCAAATACCGTCTGAAGACAAAGGGCAAAATGACACTGCGAAGCTTGGCAGCGGAGCCATTTTGAAGTGCGCTTCTGGGTGCGATGACTCGGCTTTTCATCCACGCAAAGCGCTCCCACTCGCGACCCTGAACCAACAAGTACTCCTCCAAAGCGCCCAAAGAGACCACGCTCGGCCCAGAGTTGCCGTTCGGCCGAAGTGCCAAGTCCATCCTAAAAACAAAGCCATGTTCAGTGGTCTCGCCAACCAAGGTGAAAAGGGCTTTAACGGCACGGGCGAAATACTCTTGCACCGAAATTTTCCCAGCGCCCTGTGCGTTGCCAGCTGTTTCGCCATCTGCGTCGTACACATAAATGAGGTCGATGTCGCTAGAGACATTGAGCTCTCGGGCGCCTAACTTGCCCATGCCGACCACCCAAAACTCTGCTCGTTCGCCAGAGGCCAACAGCGGCGCGCCGTGCCGTTCATCTAAGTCATGAAATGCCTGCCGACAAGCTTCGTCTAGGGCGAGTTCCGCCAAATGGGTCACCCCCAGGGTAATGGTGTGAAGTGACGCATCTTGTTCACAATCCAATGTGAGCAAGCGCGCCATGGCCCACTGGCGCAAGATACGCAAAGCGGGGCCTACCGCATGGCCTTGGCTGCGCAATTGTTGGTAGGCCTGATTCAAAAGCTCACGGTGCGGCGCGCCCAATGGCAGGCTGGCAAAGGCATCGGCATAGCGCCTTTGAAGCCTTAGAAAAAAACGCGAGCCTTCTGAGAGCGGCGGCGGGCGTTTTGAATCCATGTCTGGGTCTGTCGCAAATGGGCTGGTGGCGGTCATAATTCCCTGCCTAGGTCTTTATGTCCGTACCGTCATTCGAATGTTGAAGTTTTCTACCCTTGCCCAAGTTTGCAGCAGTGCCCTGCGCTTTGCCGCGTGGGTTTTGTTGGTGAGCGGCTTTCTGTTGGGCATGGCTTGGGCTGCGTTGCATTTTTGGATTGTGCCCCGAATTGAAGACTTCAGGCCCAAATTCGAAAACTTAGCCTCGCAAGCCATTGGCGTTCCCGTCCACATGGGCAAGTTGCTGGCCGTTTCATCCGGTTGGATGCCAACTTTCGAAATCCATGACCTTAGCTTGATGGATCCGGAGGGGCGACGCGCCCTGACTTTGCCCAAAGTTATTTTTGCCATCAGCGTTCAGTCTGTGCTGAACCGCAGCGTCGAGCAGCTGGTCCTTGAATCCCCCACCTTGGACATTCGCCGAACCGAGAGTGGCGAGTGGCGAATTGCAGGTCTTGCCTTGAAAAAAGACAATTCTCCCGACTCGGCTTTTGCTGACTGGGTTTTTGCACAAAAAGAAATCCTCGTGCAGCACGGTACTGTGGCTTGGACCGACGAGTTCAACCCATTGAACAGAGACAAGTCAACCGTGAATTTGAGTCAGGTGTCTTGGGTCTTGCGAAATTCTGCCCGCCAACATCAATGGCGACTAGACGCCACACCACCGCCCGGTTGGGGCGAGCCGTTCTTGTTGATGGGCGATTTGCGTCGAGGGCTTTTGTCAATACATCCAGGGCGCGTCAAAGATTGGAGCGGTCAGCTTCATGCTGAATTCTCTGATGTGAATCTGTCACAACTGGGGCCTCACCTGCCGTGGAGAGTCAACGCCACGCAAGGCCAAGGCGCCTTGCGCATGTGGCTGGATTTAAACCATGGCAACATTCAACAGGCCACCGCCGACCTGGTGCTAGAAAATGCCAAAGCGCAACTCAGCCCCGAGTTGGAAAGCCTGTCATTCAAAAGCATTGCAGGACGTGTGTCATTCAAGCCCATAGCCAATGGCTTTGATTTTTCCACCGAAGGTTTGCGCTTTGATACCGCCGATGGTTTGCATTGGCCGGGTGGCAACATCAGCCTTTCTTATACAGAGGCTGACAAGGGTGCCACTGCCCAAGGCCGCTTTCATGGCGACAACTTAGACTTGCTCGCCCTTCGCAACATCGCGCTTCAATTGCCATTGCCAGAGCCAGCCAGGCAAAGCTTGCTGGAACACAAGCTCAGTGGTTTGGTCAACCCTCTGCACATCGAGTGGACGGAAAATAACACTGGCCAAGACAAAACATACCAAGTCAAAGCCGCCAACGGCCGCATTGATCACTTTTATTTTGAAGCTGGAAAACCTGACTCTTCTTCCGAAAATTGGCCCGGCATTGAGAACGCCAACATCAGCTTTGAGATGAATGCAGAGGGCGGCCATGTCAATGCCTCGATTCAAAAAGGGGCGCTGCAAATCAATCGCATTCTTGAAGATCCGCGCATCCCCTTGGACAAACTGCAAGCGGCCCTTAAGTGGCAGCATCAAAAAAATGCGCTGCTGGTTCCTGAGTGGCAATTGAGCTTAAGCAATGCCGATTTGACGGGTGATTTCAAAGGCAGCTGGAAGCCCAGTCCGCTGCCCGGCAGTTTGGGAATTTTGGATTTGCAAGGCAACATCCAACACGGCGATGCCTCGCGTGTTCACCGATACCTGCCCTTGAATATTTCACAAAGTGTTCGCCACTATGTGCGCGACTCGGTTTTAAAAGGCGGGCTTCAAAACATTGGCGTCAAAATCAAAGGCGATCTGAAACAGCTGCCTTTTGCAAACCCCAAAGAAGGGGAGTTTAGATTTGCCGGCAAGGTCAAAGAGCTTCAATACGCCTACGCTCCAACAGCAAGCGCCAACCCGGCTAATGGCAATGCAAGCTCCGAGGGCATTTGGCCGATCATGGACAGCGTCAATGCTGACATCGTGTTTGACCGACTTAACTTCAAAGTCAATGGGGCGTCGGGCAAATGGGGCAGCATGCCCTTCACGCAAATCAAAGCTGAAATACCCAACCTCAAAGGCCCCGTGATTGTGAACGTTCAAGGCGAATCTAAGGCCAGCGCCAGTGTTGTCTTGAATGAGCTGCGCCTTTCACCGGTCAGCAACATGCTCAATGGCGCTTTAGAGCAAGCCAGCAGCACCGGCACATTGACGACGCGCTTGAAGTTGTCATTGCCTTTGGCTGATCTTGAAAAAACAAACCTTCAAGGCAGCGTTGCCCTCAGCGGCAATGACATTCGCATGCAGTCTGTGTTGCCCGTTTTTGAAAAAGCACAAGGCGCCATTCAGTTCACCGAGACTGGCTTCACCTTGATGGGCGTGAACGCGCAGTTTTTAGGTGGCCCCATCAAGTTAGAAGGCGGGATGCGAAAGCTTGCGCCGCGCAGCACCGAAGCCAACCCCCTCATTCGCATTCAAGGGCAAGTGACTGCCAACGGCATGCGACAAGCCAAAGAGATTCCAGCGCTCAGCATGCTCGCTCAGCATGCCAATGGGGCAAGCAGCTACACGGCAAGTCTTGGGTTCAAAGGCGGGCAAAGTGAGTTGAGTATTCAATCGCAACTTCAAGGGATGGCTTTCAATTTGCCAGCGCCTCTTTACAAAAAAGCCGATGAACAAGTGTCCTTCAAGTTTGAAAACTTGGTTCAAGGCTTCAGCGCTTCCAACCCCAACAAGGCGCATCGCGATCAACTCCAGATGACATGGGGGCGTTCTTTGTCAGCCTCCTACTTGCGCGATGTGAGTGGCCCTGATCCTCGCATCATCCAGGGGCGCTTGCAAGTCGGTGACAACTTTGCAACACCCGCCGCAAACCTCTCGGATTCTGGCGTCAGCGCTTCTTTCAATTTGCCCTCTTTTTCGATCGACGACTGGGTACAAGTGCTCTCACCCCCAAAATCTAGCCCCGCATGGCTTTCGTCTCAAAGCACATCACTGAGCGCAGCAACGCAAAACTACCTGCCCACTCGCATGACCTTGAAAGCCAACGAGGTCACGGTGCAGGGACGTCAACTGCACAATGTCCTGGTCAGCGGCTCGCGCGAGGGCTTTTTGTGGCGCGCCAATTTAGACGCCAAAGAGTTCAGTGGTTATTTGGAATACCGGCAAGCGAACAACCAAAATGCCGGACGCATTTATGCACGTTTAGCGCGCTTAAGTTTGCCGCCGTCGGCAGACCAAGCGGTGGAGTCCCTGCTAGAGGACTCGCCTTTGAGCATTCCCGCACTGGACATTGTGGTGGAAGACCTTGAGTTGCGCGGCAAAAAATTGGGGCGCGTTGAAATTGAGGCCGTCAACACAGAAGCGTCCCTGCCGCGCAATGCGGCCAGCCGCGAATGGCGCCTGAACAAGTTGAACATCACCTTGCCTGAAGCCAGTTTCAAAGCGAGTGGCCGATGGATCACCTCACGAGAGGGCACACAACAAGCCAGCACCGAAATGAATTTTCGATTAGACGTTTCAGATGCAGGTGACTTGTTGAATCGTTTGGGAACCAAAGACGCACTGCGCGGCGGCGCAGGCAAATTAGAAGGTCAAGTCAACTGGCAAGGCTCTCCCATGACCTTGCATTACCCCAGCTTGGGCGGCCGCTTCAATGTGAACATGGGTCGTGGGCAGTTTCTTCAAGCTGAGCCAGGTGTTGCCAAGCTGTTGGGCGTCTTAAGTCTGCAAGCTCTGCCACGGCGTTTGTTGTTTGATTTCAGAGATGTCTTCAGCGCTGGTTTTGCCTTTGACACGGTTCGCGGCGATGTGTTGATTCAACAAGGCATTGCCAGCACACGCAATCTGCAAATGAAGGGCGTCAATGCGCTTGTGCAAATGGATGGCAGCTCTGACATTGAACGAGAAACTCAAAACTTGCGCGTCCTGATCTTGCCCGAAGTGGATGCGGGCACCGCTTCATTGCTGGCCGGTATTGCGCTGAACCCTGCCATTGGTTTAAGCACCTTCTTGGCGCAGCTGATTCTCAAACAGCCGCTAAGCCGAGTGAACACCCAAGAGTTCTTGATTGACGGCACTTGGAGCGACCCCAAGGTGACCAAAGTTGCAGCCACCGCTGTTGCGCCTTAAGCCTTGTTCGTGTTTTGCACATGACGTCCCCTGATTCTTCATCGCTGCAAAACACGCATCTTCTGTGGCTTTTTTTTAAATCTGCCACGCGTTCATTTACCGACCGTCGCTTTTCATTGTGGATTGCCTTGGTTGGCTTGGTGGTTGCGCTTTTGGTGACCTTGGTTTGGCTTGCGGGTCGTTATGAGGCCAGTCAATATCAGGCGGAATTAGAGCGCGATACAGCAGATGCCGTGACCGACATTCGCAGTGGTTTCAGCAGGCACATTGTGAGTCTGCAAAGCTTGCAGGTTAAGTCGCTACCCTCCAAATTATGGCAAGCAGAAGTGCCGCTGTTGCTGAGTCAACACAAAGCCTGGCTTCGAGTTGAAAGACGAGACTTACAAGGCTTGATCTTGGACGCCGCGGTCTCGCCATTCAAGCCAACTTTGTTTGACGATCAAACGCGCATGAATGAGCAAGCCGAGATCGTTCAAACGTGTTTGCGCTCCAAACGACTCAATGGCCCCGCCTATTCTCGAAGTTATTTTGTGCCCCAAGCCAATGGCATTGGTTTGGAGGTGATGGAAATGTGCCTACCGATCATGGTGCAAGGGCGTGCGCTTGGATTTACGCTTTTAACCTACGGCCTGCAAGAAATTTTGGCCACGGAATTGGGCGAGACTTATGGTCGTCGCAATGAGATTTCTTTCACTGAACCCGATGGCACGCGACTGGCCGTTCACGGAACTTTGCCGCGCGCCAAACGGCTGTTCACCGCGACACAGTTGCTGGACTTACCGGGTACAACGCTGATGCTTCGAATGGATGGTCGGCGTGCTGCGCCTGATCGTTTCCCCAACATTTTGCCGGCCTTGGTCTTGGCCATGTCGATTGCGTTGGTCTCCGTCTTGGTTTTGCTGGTGAAAGATTCTCGCCGCCGACTTAAAGCCGAGCGCGATTTGGCTGATGCACTGGCTTTTCGAAAAGCCATGGAAGACTCCTTGGTCACCGGCCTGCGTGCGCGTGATTTGAAAGGGCGAATCACTTATGTGAATCCCGCGTTTTGTCAGATGGTGGGCTTTGAAGCCGATCAACTTCTAGGAAGGTCTGCACCCATGCCTTATTGGCCGCCTGAAATGGTGGGCGAGTATCAACAACGTCAAGCCGTTCGATTGGCGGGCAACGCCCCGCCGCGTGAAGGTTTTGAGTCGGTTTTTGTGCGGAAAGGTGGTTCGCGTTTTCCGGTCCTTATTTTTGAAGCCCCCTTGATCAATGTCTTGGGGCAACAAACCGGCTGGATGAGTGCGTTTTTGGACGTCAGCGAACAACGCCGCATTGAAGAGCTTTCGCGCTCAAGTCAAGAGCGCTTACAAGCCACTGCGCGCTTGGCGACGGTGGGCGAGATGGCCTCACTTTTAAGCCATGAGTTGAACCAACCTCTGGCCGCCATTTCAAGCTATGCCACGGGTTCGCTAAACCTTCTTCGAAATCCAGAATACAGCGACACGCAACACCCCTTGAGCGAACTTCAAATGGCTTTGGAAAGAATTTCTGAGCAAGCGGGTCGTGCTGGCAAAGTCATCAACAGCGTTCACGATTTCGTGCGCCGGCGTGATCAAGACAAAGAAGTCGTCACGCCGCAAGCCATCATCGATGCAGTCATGCCGCTCGTGCAATTGCAAGCTCACAAATTACACGTTCGCATCGAAACCAAATTGGGTGAGCGCTTGTCGCCCCTTTTGTGTGACCGCACCATGGTCGAACAAGTCTTGTTGAATTTGGCACGCAATGGCATGCAGGCCATGGACCACCCTGACTGTTACAAGCGCGTCCTAACGCTTCAAGTGAAGCGGGCCTCCTCCCGCGAGTCACATGGGTGGGTTGAGTTTTCCATCATTGACATGGGGCTCGGCATTTCGCCAGACATTGCAGAGAAATTGTTCACGCCGTTTTTCACCACGAAAGAAGAAGGCATGGGCTTGGGCCTTAGCCTTTGCCGAACCGTTGTGGAGCAACACGGCGGTCATTTGGAGTTCGAGGCACAAGAGCCCTGCGGCACGCTCTTTCGCTTTACCCTGCCTACAGCCCCCGAGCTGTGAGCAAGGCTAAAATCAATTCATGCAACCCGCCCTCAATGCCTGTGTTTTCATCGTGGATGACGATGCCAGTGTGCGGGAGGCAATGGCTTGGTTGCTGCGCTCTCGTCGACTGATGAGCGAGTCATTTTCAAGTGCAGATGATTTTGAGCGCATGCTGCAAGGCAAGTTTCCCGGGCCCAAAACCCCGGTGCCCACCCAAGCTGGCTGCATCTTATTGGACGTTCGAATGCCGGGGCAAAGTGGCTTGGCCTTGTTTGAAACGCTCATCGAAAACGGCTTGGCCCATACATGGCCCGTTATTTTCTTGACGGGACACGCCGATGTGCCAACGGCCGTCGACAGCGTCAAGCGAGGCGCATTTGATTTTTGTGAAAAACCTTTCTCTGACAACGCCTTGGTTGACCGCGTGGAACAAGCCTTGGTTTTGTCCAATGCGCGTTTGACGGTACACCTCCAAAGTGCGGGCCTGGTGTCGCGCCTACAAGACTTGACCGAGCGTGAGCGCGATGTGATGCAGTTGGTGGTGGCAGGCTTGCCCAACAAACTCATCGCCGACCAACTTGACATCAGTGTGCGCACGGTTGAGGTTCATCGCTCGCGGGTTTTCGAAAAAATGGATGTGAAATCTGCTGTTGAATTGGCGAATTTATTGCGGGAGATTTGAATGCGTTTGAAAGATCGCCAGTCTTTCCTTCATTTTTTGGGCGACGCCTTTTGCTCGGGCTCTTTTGGCTTTTCCGCTTTCAGTTCGCCCTTGTCTCGACCTGAAAACATCGTCCACCAAACAATCGCCAGCAAAATCAACAACGCCAACAAGGCCTCAAACAAGATCAAACCCATGCATCATCTCCTTGGTTCATGGATTTTAGGCGGCTTCTGCATGGTGGGTGCTTTACTTTTGACGGCCTGCTCGTCTCCTGAGATAACACCTGCGCCACAAGCCCCTGTCAGGCCGCCAAAAGCGACTGCGACTGAAGCAGCGCCTGTGCATGACAAATTGCCTGCTGTTTTGATGCGGCCCAAAAGTCGCTGGCTGTTAGCCAGCTGGTCTGACCTGCCTGGCTTTGACGCCGACAACTTCAACGAGGCGTGGGTCGCCTGGCGACAAAACTGTGCGCGAAATTTACCCAACTCCCAAGGCCTTTGTGCCGACGTCAAGCGTTTGGACGGACAGTCTTCCGAACTGCAAAAAAACTGGGTGGTGCAAAACTTTCAACCCTACCGAGTTGAACATTTGAATGCCGCCACAGCGCCTGCCAACGGCCTGTTGACGGCATATTACGAGCCGGTTTTTGAAGCCTCTCGCAGTGCAAGGCCTGGCTTTGACGTGCCCTTGTATAGCTTGCCGGCCAATTTAAAGTCGCGCACCCCTTGGTACAGCCGCGAAGAGATTTCCAAATTGCCGGCCGCCCAAACTGCGCTCAAGGGCAAGGAAATTGCCTTCATTGCCAGCCCCGTTGATGCCATGGTTCTTCACATTCAGGGCTCGGGGCGCTTGTGGCTCACTCAAAGCGATGGCAGTCGCACACAAATCCGCTTGGCGTACGCCGGAGCCAACGATCACCCCTATCAAAGCATTGGTCGCTGGCTGCTCGATCAAAACCTCACCAAAGATGCCACCTGGCCAGGCATCAAGGCTTGGCTTGCTCAAAATCCACGCAGAACCAATGAACTCATGTGGCGCAACCCGCGTTTCATTTTCTTCAAAGAAGAAGCCTTGAGCGGTGCTGATGCGCAGTTGGGCCCGAAGGGGGCGATGGGCGTTCCTTTAACGCCCGGAAGGTCCATTGCGGTGGATCCGGGGAGTATTCCTTACGGTTCGGCCGTCTGGCTTTCCAGCGGTGGGCCGCAAACACCTATAAATCGCTTGGTCTTTGCGCAAGACACCGGCAGCGCCATTCAAGGCGCGGTGCGCGCTGACTATTTTGCCGGTTCTGGCGATGCCGCAGGCGAGTTGGCGGGTCGTCTCAAACAAGACATGCGCGCATGGGTTTTACTTCCACGATAGCCCGTGTCGCTCTACACTGTGTGTCCCTGCTTTTGAAAGTGGCTCAAAATGAATGCTCCTCTGCCTGAACACCTGCGGCTCGCGCTGGCCAACGTCACCCTTGACGACAAATACAGTCTGAAATCAGGCCGGGCCTTTATGAGCGGCATTCAAGCCCTGGTTCGCTTGCCGATGCTGCAGCAAGAGCGCGATGCCTTGGCCGGCAAAAGAACCGGCGCCTTAATCAGCGGCTATCGCGGCTCGCCATTGGGCGGTTACGACCAAGCCTTGTGGAAGGCCAAGTCGTACCTAGAAAAACACAACATTGTTTTTCAACCTGGCGTGAACGAAGAGCTCGCGGCCACCGCCTTGTGGGGCACCCAACAGCTGGGGTTTGCACCCCCAGGCAGTCAAAAACTCGATGGCGTCTTTGGCATTTGGTACGGCAAGGGGCCTGGTGTTGACCGTTGCTCCGATGTGTTCAAACATGCCAACATGGCAGGCACCACCGCGTGGGGCGGCGTTTTGGCCGTAGCAGGTGACGATCACATTGCCAAAAGCTCTACGGCCGCTCACCAAAGCGATCATATTTTCAAGGCCTGCGGCCTGCCGGTGTTCTTTCCCGCTTCTGTTCAAGAAGTTTTAGATTTGGGTGTCCACGCCATTGCGCTAAGCCGTTTTGCGGGCGTCTGGTCTGGCATGAAAACCATTCAAGAAATTGTTGAGTCGAGTGCAACGGCCGACATCAACGCCGATCGGGTCAAGATTGTTTTGCCTGAGTTTGAAATGCCCCCTGGTGGCGTTCACATCCGGTGGCCTGATGCGGCCCTTGATCAAGAAGCCCGTTTGTTTGATTACAAATGGTATGCCGCGCTGGCCTACATTCGCGCCAATCGTTTGAATCACAATGTCATTGAAGGCACCAACGATCGCTACGGCATCATGGCCAGCGGCAAAGCCTACAACGACACGCGTCAAGCCTTGGTCGATCTGGGTTTAGACACCGAGACCTGCCAGCGACTGGGTATTCGGGTTCACAAAGTTTCTGTGGTTTGGCCTTTAGAAGCCCAAAGCACGCGTGAGTTTGCCAAAGGCCTGAAAGAGATTTTGGTGGTTGAAGAAAAGCGCCAAATCATTGAATACCAACTCAAAGAAGAACTGTACAACTGGCCCGATTCACAGCGCCCGCGCATTGTGGGTAAGTTTGATGAACTCGAAGGTGACGATTCTGGCGGCGAGTGGTCTGTGCCCAATCCAATGGCGCATCGACTGCTTCGCGCCAATGCCGACCTCACACCCACCTTGATCGCCAAGGCCTTGGCCAAACGGCTCAAAAAACTAGACTTGCCTTCTGATGTTTTAGCACGCATTGAAGTCCAACTTCAGATCATCGACGCTAAAGAGCGCGCCCAAAACAGTTTGGTCGTCAATCCATCAGCAGATCGCATGCCTTGGTTCTGCTCAGGTTGTCCCCACAATACCAGCACCAAAGTTCCAGAGGGTTCGCGGGCGATGGCGGGCATTGGTTGCCATTTCATGAGTGTGTGGATGGACCGCAGCACGGTTGGCTTTACGCAAATGGGGGGCGAGGGTACGCCTTGGATTGGCCAACAGCACTTCAGCAACGAAAAACATGTGTTTGCCAACATTGGCGATGGTACTTATTTTCACAGTGGTATCTTGGCCATCCGTCAAAGCATTGCTGCTGGCGTCAACATCACCTACAAAATTTTGTACAACGATGCGGTTGCCATGACAGGTGGTCAGCGCGTCGGTGAGCGTGCTGAAGGACACACGGTTGTTCAAATTGCGCAAAGCATGCGCGCTGAAGGCGCCATGGTGATCAAAGTTGTGACCGATGAGCCCGAAAAATACGACGGCATTGCTTTGGCTGAGGGTGTCTTGGTTCATCACCGCGATGAACTTGATGCCGTACAGCGGCAACTGCGTGAGGTGAAGGGTTGTACCGTCATTATTTATGACCAAACCTGCGCCACTGAGAAGCGTCGCCGCCGCAAGCGCGGCACCATGGTTGATCCCGCCGTGAGAGTCATGATCAATGAATTGGTCTGTGAGGGCTGTGGCGATTGTGGCGTGCAGTCCAATTGCTTGTCCGTTGAGCCTCTTGAAACGGAGTTTGGCCGCAAACGGGCCATCAATCAAAATACTTGCAACAAAGACACCAGCTGCCTCAAAGGCTTTTGCCCCAGTTTCATCAGCATTGAAGGTGGGCAACTCAAGAAAAAAACCAGAGATCAAAAATTCAATTCAACCGCATTGCCCGCTTTGCCTATGCCTGTGATACCTGATTTAGGTCAAGCAGATCAACCCTATGGTGTTGTGGTTGCTGGTGTTGGCGGAACGGGTGTGATCACCATTGGTCAATTGTTGGGCATGGCGGCCCACTTAGACGGTCTTGGCATCGTGACCCAAGATTCTGCTGGCTTGGCACAAAAAGGCGGTGCCACCTGGAGTCATGTTTTATTGGCCAAGCACCAAGATGACATTCAAACCACACGCGTGAGCATGGCTGCGGCTGATTTGATTTTAGGCTGTGATCCCATCGTGACAGCTGGCAAAGAAACCTTGTCACGCATGATGGCGGGCAGAACGCACGTTGCCTTGAATTCTCACAGCACACCTACTGCCGAATTTGTCAAAAATACTTTGTGGCAAAACCCTGCTGACAGTTGTGCCGCCGACATCGCCTTTACCGTCGGCAGTCAAGGATTGGCTTCCTTTGATGCCGACCATCTTTCAGCTCAATTGATGGGAGATACAATTTACATCAACCCGATGCTTTTAGGTTATGCATGGCAAAAAGGCTGGGTACCCTTGAGCCTTGATGCTTTGAAACGCGCCATTGAATTGAACGAAGTGGCTGTTGCACAAAACCTTGCCGCCTTTGAATGGGGCCGGCATGCAGCGCATCAATTGTCAGCAGTTGAGGCTTTGTTAAAACCACTGCAAATCATTTCCTTTAAAAAACGTGACCGTTTAGAAGATTTGATGGCCACACGCATTGAGTTTTTAACAGCTTATCAAAACGCTGCTTATGCCAAACAGTACGAAAACTTTGTCTTGAACGTCAAAACCAAGGAAAGCGCTTTAGGTTCTTCCTTGCTGACAGAAACTGTGGCTCGTCAATTGTTCAAATTGATGGCTTACAAAGATGAGTACGAAGTGGCCCGCTTGCACACCGACAAACAGTTCCTAGAACGCGTTAAAACGCAGTTTGAGGGTGATTTCAAGGTTTACTACCACCTAGCCCCACCCCTCCTTGCCAAACGCAATGAGAAGGGCCAGCTTGTGAAACAAAAAATGAGCCCGCACATGGTGCTGGTTTTCAAAATATTGGCGCAATTTAAATTTTTACGCGGCACGGCCCTGGATATTTTTGGTCGCACAGAGGAGCGACAAACAGAACGTGCACTCATACAAGAGTACAAAGATGCTATTGGTGAGATGCTGGCTTCTTTGAAATCAGAGAACCATGCCTTGGCTGTCAAAATGGCCAATGTGACCGAACAAATCAAAGGCTTTGGTCATGTGAAAGAGAAACATTTGGCTGCCGTCATGGTTCAGTGGCAAAACTGCATGGATGCATTCAGAAAAGCCATTTAATTTGATTTCTGAATTTGTCTTTGTATTCTTCTTTTATATAGATTAATACATAGTAGTAGTAGATAAGGGGAGGCTTGTTCTGTGGACAAGTCTCTTTTTTCTTTATAGATCAATGCATTGAATCATTTTGAAGGGTGTGCATGAGCTTGCTTCTGAGCTGTCAC
>Ga0214919_10002368_pt1 | contig 29711 bp, 47 predicted proteins | sample LL1503_MetaG_FD_177994 | JGI IMG/M metagenome (GOLD analysis project Ga0214919, IMG submission 177994) | Freshwater microbial communities from Lake Lanier, Atlanta, Georgia, United States - LL-1503 | ecosystem: Environmental > Aquatic > Freshwater > Lake | place: USA: Georgia | collected... | reverse complement strand
TTCCATAACCTGAGCCCGGGTTTGCACCACCACCTGAGCCACCTGAGCCTGCTGCGCTGTAACAACATTGTGAACCGCGACCTCCGCCAGTTGACGAAATCGTTGTCGGACCATAAAAGATCGAGTTTCCACCAGCAGTAGGCGTAGCACCACCATACACGCCACCTGAGCCTGCACCACCAACAGTCACAGTATAGGTAGTTGCAGTCAAAGTTTGGCTACTTGTTCGGAAACCACCTGCACCACCACCACCACCTCGGTCATTACCACCACCAGCACCACCACCAACAACCAAAATATCAGCAGTTGGATAATCTCCCGCGACGCTAACAACTAATGAACTGTTGCCAGTAAAGATGTGACTCTTGTAATTGCTGTAAGTGTTCGTAGTGCCACCAGTTGCCGACATAAACACAGCAGATGTAGTGAAACCAACACCAGCCGACTGTGAACCTGAACCATAAGCGTTTTTTGGTCGCATATACACCGTGTAACTAGTATTAGAACTCAAGCCTGAGATGGTTTTCGGGCTAGTTGTAGTTGAAGCATCAACCCAACTCGTCAAATAGTAATCGTAACCAGTTATTGCACTACCACCGGCTGTTGTCGAGAACGAAACCGTTGCTGTAGTGGTCGTAACCGTCACACCTGAAATGGTTGTCGTACCCGTAGGAACACCAGCAGTCGTAAAAGTTACACCACTCGAAGCCGGACCTGAACCAACAATATTTACACCACGCAAATAAACGGTATAACTCGTATTTTGTGTCAAGCCACTAACAGTTACAGGACTTACAGCATCTGCAGGACTTAGCGCAGTCCAAGAAGAGTTATTAAACGAATACTCATAGTTCGTGATTGCTGAACCACCATCATTCGTTGGTGCCGTAAACGAAATAGCAACATTCGTATCAGTTGGAATAGCGCTTAAAGTCGTTGGCGCAGTTAACGGTGCGCTTACTGTTGGGTCAACACCCCCAAGGATTTGCATAACTAACTCGCTATGTTGCCGACCAACACCCAGTCGTTAGTGGCAATACAAATAAGGGTGGCTACCGCATATTGACCAAACGTTTTTGTTTTCGTACCCGAACTCTTCATGGTCACAGTCGCAGCAGGACTAAAAGTTACTTGACCTGCTCCTAACTGCATGATGTTAATTTGATCACCGATAGCAAAAGTTGATGCCGGAATAGTAACCGTAATCGAAGCAGCATTACTACAAGTCACCAATCGACCAACATCGCCAACTACCAGCGTGTATGAAGTTCCTGTTTGGGCGTTAACGGTGATAATACTTGCAGCAACAGTCGTCATATTCGCTGCTGTCAGCGTATCCCCGGCTGTAAACGTTGGTCTGATCGGCATAGTGCTCCTATTCTAAATGCTTATAGTCGTGTGAAAAACATAAACCGGCGATTAGTTAAATCGTTTTCGTCTATCTATATGGATATTTCGTCCCACGATAAATCGGTTTCATTCCAAACATACATTTTGTCGTCTGTTGGACGTGGAATAGGTGGCTGCCAATCATGGTTTATATCTAACGACCACGATGGAAACGGTTGAGGCGCAACAAAAACGTCTGCTATCGCATCGTACTTAAAGCCAATACCGGCATATTGTTTTCGAATTCGATGGTTGTATGATGTTCGCACACAATACTGTTCACGAAAATTGCCATAGTATTCCTCCCAATCAGAAATGCCATCTACAACTTCATTTTCGTTGCGACCAGTTATTACTTCTGTCACAATAAAGTTTTCATTAAGAAATGCGTAATGTGCCATTAGATCGTTATCGTTCCTGTTCCAGCCGTAAACGTATAAACTATGTAACCCGAAGGCGTAGTTTTTGTATATGTAAGTCCGGCACTAATACTCGTCAAGTCCTTGTATGAATTCGAATATCTAATAATTACAATTCCTGAACCACCAGCACCACCACCAGCAGTAGCAAAAGTAGAGCCCGGGTTTGATTCACCGCCTCCACCACCGCCACCACCTAAATTAGTTCCACCGCTTGTAGGTGGGTCACTGTAAGCGGTACCAGTACCGCCACCGCCTGAGCCACCGTAACCCCAAGTTGTGTAACCGCCAGCACCACCACCACCTGCATAAGTTGTGCCAGTTATTGTGCCTGCCGCACCTGCACCACCCGTAAGACCTGAACCAGCAGCACCAGCACCACCACCACCACCGCCACGGTTATTCCAAATACCTGCTGCACCGTTATTACCTTGACCACTCGTCCCAGTACCAGCAGTTTGTTGAGAAGGTTGATTAGTTCCACCACCGCCACCTCCGCCCGAACCGCCACTTGTAGCAACATCGTTTTGACCACCGCTACTACCACCACCAGTAGACGTAATGGAACTGAAAACAGAATTATTACCTGCACCACTTGCCGAATAACCGCCGGCAGGATACGAACCACCACCAGTTCCGCCGCCACCGACTGTTACCGTCAAAGTACCTGAAACAGCAAAACTTGATGCTTGTTTCATACCGCCAGCGCCGCCACCGCCACCTGCACCACCTGATGCACCACCGCCACCTGCTACAACGAGATAGTCGACTGAACTTGGTGCAGTATAAATAACTTTGATCGCAGTTCCGGTTCCTGTACCTGATCCGATAGCCGTACGCGAAGTGTTATTAAGTTTGACTGCAACATCCGTACCCAAACCCGAGCCGGTAGCCGTACGAGGATAAACACCATAAGACGCCAAAGTATTCGTACCAATAATTCCAATAGTTGCAGAATCCAAAACCAACCAAGCAACCTTTGTGGCAACCGTCGCACTAGAACTTGTTCCTGCGTTCGTTCCAGTTCGAATTACAGTACGCAAACCGACAGCAGTATCACCCGAAGTCGCAGCACCAGCACCTGTAGCCGTACGAGGCATCGTCGTAAACGAAGCCAACACATTGGTATTCAAAATACCGTCAACAGCAGAATCCAAAATTAGGTAAGCAATTCTAATACCTGTAGCACTAGAACCGCCAGTACCGGAACCTGTAGCCGTTTTAATTATTTTCTGTGATCCAACAGCCGTACCGGAACCGATGCCTGAGCCAGTTGCCGTACGTACACGCGTTACAAAACCAACCGCCGTGTCACTAGTAGTTGCACCACCTGCACCAACCGCACCACGAGGCGAAGTATGCAAACCAATAGCAGTTCCAGCACCAACACCTGAGCCTGTAGCAGTTCTAATGGCAACAACAATTCTTACGGCTGTACCAGTACCCGTTCCCGAACCGGTGCCAGCACGAGGCGCAATATGAACGCCAATAGCAACGTCAGCAGTCGTAGCCGATCCGGAACCTGTCGCCGTACGAGGCGAAATATGAAGTGTCACAATAATCGACGAACCTACGCCCGAACCTGTGCCAGTTCTTGGTGAAATATGCAAACCAACAGAAACCGAACCCGCTGTAGCACCACCAGCACCGGTAGCGGTTCTTGGTGCAATATGCAAACCGTAAGCAACACCAACACCAATACCTGCAGTTCCTGCAGTACCGTTCGCAGTACGCGTAAACGTCGTAAACGATGCAGGCGAAAACTTGTACGTAATTTGATGCGATAAAGGTGTAATCGTTTGATCGATATGCTCAATCGTTACATTCTGATATATCTGCGATGGTGAACCAACACTAAAAGTTTTGTAAATACGAACCGTGTCACCTAAATCGAGATCCATGATTTCTTGCTGATCGACTGCACTAATAGAATCACCAGCAAACTGCACAGTCATACTATCGAAACGATATGAAGGCGTTCCGTACAAACTTAACAAATAATCAGCCATAATCTGCGCATCAGCATCAGAGCAAAGCAGATCCGATAACGATAACGACGAAATACCAAACGTAGTTTGACTTGGCGTATTGTTCGCTAATCCCGGATTCGTCGAACCAATCGGTTTAGCAATAACTCGATTAAAAAGGTTTTCTTGTCCGTAAATAATCGACAACGAATTATATTTCGTTCCAGTTGCATCATCCGCAAATAGTTTCCACGAAGTAGGCGAACCAGTAATACGATTCGTATACAACAACGAACCAGCACCAGTCATAAACATATATCCACGCTCAGTCGCAACTACTTGCTGAAGTGCATCCAAAACACGTGTACCTGCATCTATCGGATCATTCAAACAAGTAATCGTGCCAGCCGCAATACTAGTCGTTCCCGGATATGCAACTTCTGTACGAGCCAAAATCGTATTCACACGTGAACCGGAAAGTTCATTTGACGGTGTAAACGCATTCAACTGAATATTCGCTAACGTCAAAAAATCATCAGAAATATCTAACGAAACGGTTGAACGCGTAATTGTAGTAGTTGGCTGATACTGAATATCAACATCTGTAATTCGACCAGTAAAAATAGGCGTATTTTCATAATACAAAATAACACGTCGACGAACAGTAACACCTGACGTTCCAGTTACCGGATCCCAATAACGACTCGACTGGTTAACAGGATCAAGTTCACGATCATTATTAGATAAAAGCACATTCATCGTTCCGGCTTGAAAATCCTGAAACTGATCATGTCGCCCGCGACTAAGAGACACTTCTAACAATCGGTCAGTTAAATCATCGTGCGCACGACCATTCAAATAACAATTACCATCAAGCACACCTAACGTCGGACTGTCCAACGTAAAATAGTTAACAGGCAAACCAAGTTCAGCAATTAGGGAGTATTCACCACCCCAAGGCATTACCTCAGCCATTAGAGAGTCTTTACAGGTATTTTGCCGTTACGACGCTGATATCGAATAAGTTCATTTACGATCGCGTCACCAATATCTTTACCACCAGCACCAAAGCCGGCTTCAATATTCAAGTTGATGACCGTGTCACCACCACCTTGCATCTGACCGAAACGATCCAAAGGTATAACAGCCTCAGGACCGGCTTCACCAACCATTGCCAACGTAGGCGAATTAACTACACCACCGTTCGCCATCATCAATGCACCTTCCCAACCTGCAAACATACTTTCGGTCCAAGTCGACGCTCTAGCCATAAAGTCATCTAAGGAATCTGCACCAGTTGCTATACCCGGGATATTCAACAAATCTTTACTTAGTTGATCCCAATCAATATTCGCTAAAACATCACCATTTATTACTCCACCGGACAACGTAGTCCCAGTTCCCAAACCAGTCGGTCCTTTGCTTCCTGTGGTTACGGTCGTTGCAGTTTTCGTAGCATCACCAATAGCGGTATCCATACCGTTAATCAAGTCGTCGAGATTAAAGTCACCCCAATCAACTTTCGTTCCTTCAACCTTCAATTTGATTTTTACTTCACGTTCCATCTTGTCAGCAAGGTCATCCATGATCGCCATAATCGACGGAGTCAACGCCCGCATCTGATCAACCAAACCTTGCACCTGTGCTGTCGCTTGATCGATACCGGCTTGATACCATTTCGTAGCACCGATTAAAGCGACCTCAGCAGCAGCAGCCTCGACAGAAGTTAAAAGATCATTCGTTTCGTTTATCGCAGTAACACCACCAAGGATCAACTCATCAGCGATTTTCGTACCAGCAGTCGTGCCAGCAGCAAGAACTTGTTGCAAGGCGCTCTGACCCAAGCCCATCGCAATCAGTTTTTTAATATCATCAGCAAACGTTTTGCCAGCCAACGCTTGTTCCTTAAGACGATCAACAAACGTTTTTTGACTTTCAATCGATGCTTTTGCTTCTTCGTCCTGAGCAGTTTTTAAGTCTTTCGCAGCCTTAGCAGAATCGAGTTTTGCGTCAGCAATTTCTTTTTCTGCGTTTGCAATATCTTCTGCACCAGCAAGAGATACAGTAGCAACATTCGTTTTTGCATCAGCAACATCTTTTTCTGCGGCGGCTATTTCATCGTCTGTTACTCGTGCTTTTGCACGTGTTTTCACAAGATTTTTTTCTGCTAACGCTACTTGATCAATACTTTCAGTTGACTTAGCCAAAACTTGGTCACGAACTTTTAGCAGATTTTTTTCAGCAAGCGTGACCTTGTCAATACTTGCAGTCGAATTGATCAACGCATCACTACTTGCTTTTTGAGAATCAACAAACGCTTTGGTAGCAGATTCACCTTTACTAAACGAATCGCTAAAACTCATCGTTTTTGTTACTGCATCACTTACAGTTTTAGAAAAATCAGCAAAAGCAGTTTTTGCATTATCCAACAATTTCGTGGCATTGCCAATAGCAGTTGCGAACTGATCGCCAATAGCCTTCGTCAAATCTTTGTATTGCTCGACGAGTTTCGGTGTAACTGTTTTCGCACCAGCAATAGACGAACTTAAAGCACTAATTTCTTCTCGGGCTTTTCCAGCATTGAACACAAACGTGCGACCTAATGCAGAATCAAACGAATCCTGCATTACCCCTTGGAAACTTAGAGTCGCATCTTTAACTTTTCCGATCGACGTAGTTAAAGCATCAATCCGTTTTTGTGCAGCATCAAGAACTTTGTTCGTTCCACCACCAGTTCCGGGCGGTTTCGGGTTCGTATCCGTATTACCAGTTGACGGTGCTGTTGCGCCAAAACCACCGGTAACGCCAGCAGCCTTATACATAGCAGCAATCGCCACCTGTTGTGCATGGGCTGCAATAGCAGTTTTATCTGCCATTCGTTGAGCAGAATCAGCACTTGCACCAAAAGCCAAACTTGCTGCACCAGCATTCGCAGCAACTGTCTTAAGTTTCGCAGCACTCAAATCTATTTGATAATTCACATGGTCGAGAGTTGGAACATCTTTATGGAACGGCAACTTATTCCATGCTTTAATGATCAGGTTTACACCATCAATTACCCTGTTAATCCACCATTCGTAATAACGCAGAATCAAGTTGATACCTTTTTGGACGATATCTACTAACCAGTTCCATGCTTTTTTCAACGCGTTAACAACAGTATCCCAATTTTTCCACAACAAAATCGCTGCAGCAATAACAGCAGCAATAGCAAGAACAATCATTGTTCCCGGAAACATAGCAGTAACCGTATTCAACAAACCTTGCTCAACGATCAAGGCACCTAAGGCAGTTACTTCACCCCACATGGTCGCAATTTTCGTGCCAGTTTGGACAATGAACTTTCCAAGATCAATCGCACCCATCGCTGCTTTGTAGGCAATGAATCCACCAGCAATCAAAGCGATCACAGGAACTAAAGCATCCATCAGACCTTTATGCTCAGCGAGGAAACCCGACAACTTCGCAGCAATTTCAACAGTTAAGGAAATCGCAGGAATCACAGCAGCCAAAAATATCGCAGCAAGTCTCTGAAAAATCGGAACCAAATTCGTAACAACATCACCCAACGATTTCATAAACGTCGCAATTTGCGGAACATAAGGCATAACTGCTTCAATAGCACCTTGAGCGATCGACATTCCTACAGCAATCAAATTACCAACCGCAATCATCACAGGAGTCATCAACGGCAGCAATTGTTGGAACAACGTAAATATGTTCAACACCAACGTGTTAATCGTTGGACCAATCGCTGTCAACGTAGTTCCGACCATTTTGATCAATTCCGGCAACATTTTTTTCAAGCCTTCTGCAGCCGGTTGCATCATTTTGCCAAGTTCAATCGAGATCGTGTCTTTTAATGTGGACATCAAACCCATCATCGATTGAGATTGAACAGCCATCATTCCCTTAACGCGAGTCATCGCTGGACCGGCATAAGTTTCAATAGCAGTCATAACATCGTTAGCAACAAGAGCACCGTCAGAAGCCAATTTTCGTACTTCAGGAACAGATTTACCGATCGATGCTGCAAGGGCATCCCAAATAGGAACACCGGACGACGCTAATTGCATCATGTCCTGACCGGTAACTTTGCCAGCCGTGTTCATCTGTTGTAACGCATAAACTGCTCGACCGATACCTTCAGCACCAGTACCCATCGCTGATGTAGCGTCGCCCAACGCAGTCATGATCGGAATTACTCGATCTGCAGCAACACCAGTAGTTAAAAGTTTCGACGCCGCGTCACGCAACTGTGGGAACTCAAACGGAGTTGACGCAGCAAACTTATTCAAATCATCAAACATTTTTTTGGCTTTACCAGCCGAACCCAACAACGTTTCGAACGAAATTAACGCTTGTTCGTTTGCTGCAGCAGTTTTAATACCCATCATGCCGGCGGCAGCACCCATTGCGCCTAAGGCACCAACACCAATCGTTGCAAGTCGACCAAATCCACCGAGGAACTTACTTAAACCACCTGAACCACCACCAGCATTTTGCAGACTTGAATCTACACCTTTAGCAGCAGTTTCTAACGATTTAAGATTAGCGATAGCGCCAGCGGTGACAGCGCTAAATATCGCCTTTACTTCTAAGTCTGCCACCGCTATCTCCTACGATTTTTCTTTGAGTTCTGTTCTTCTTCCCAGTTCCTCAATTTGATTAGTGCTTTCCACTCAACAATCTCGGAGGACGAAATTGGTAAATGTCCGGGCGAACCGCATAAAAGTTCTTCGACAGTTCGCCCTAAATGCCACGCCAACTCAAAAAGAAATCGTCTTTCATGGTTGGCTAAGAATCTTTTCCCGCTGCGTCGACCGCACCTTCTGCGAATCCGGAGAGACGCATAGCAATGGCAACAATTCTGTCAAGGACAGCACCTGATTTTGACATCAAGACTTCTGTATCTTTGGCTTCGAAAACTTGCTCACCGGTAGTTGGATCGAATACACATCCAATAATGATTTCAGGCAACACACGACCAAAGTTCATTTTGCCGTTGTTATCTGACGCATCTTGGACAAGTACTGCACGAGCCGCTCCCGACATGCTTCTGACTTTCACGCTGCAAGCCCATTCAGGGATTTCAACGATTTCTTCGGCTGAGTCGTTTGCTGCAATAATGCGGTCACGTAGGGACACGGTATTTCTCCTTGTTTTAGTTTGGGAACTTGACTCTACTACCAAGTTGTGCGTGTGATGGCACCAGTTACTTGCAGGTCGAGCGAATAAGTAACAACGTCGCCCACTGGTGCAGACACCTCATATGAAGTGATCATGCAAAGTCCGGTCAATTTGACCATGCCTGTCGTGCTACCGCTTGGACCGTAGTTAAAATTCAATGTCGTCGATTGACCCACTGCTGGTGCAATATAGCCGTCGAAGGTTGAGTCCCAAAGACCGCTAACACTAATCGTTGCGTCTGACAAACCTACAATGTAGGTTTTTGCTGCGTTACCGAAAACAGTTGTTTCTGCTGTCTCGATACTACGTGGAAACGAAACTTCGTTAGTGTATGCGGAAATATCGCGCAACACAGCACCTGAGTCGTCTAACTTGAATACTGCTGATTTACCGTGTACGAATGCCATTATTTTCTCCTAGTTTCTTGCGAAGTTTATGTGGTATGTGATACTGCCTGTGCCCGACGCTGTCAACGTAGAACGCAAATAACGATTGACAGTTGTGCCAGCCGCTACAGTTTTTCTTTCAGCAGTTTTTGTGACAGTTGGAACTGTCGTAAAAGTTACGAGATCAGCCCATGTCGAGTTATCAGCAGAGTGCTGAACCTTAAACACGTCGCCGGCATTCATGGTGTTTGCAGTTACATGCAAATTGGCTGCACCACCATTGGCAGAACTAACAGCGTTATCGACGGACGCATTGCTCGTAGTTGCTGTATCTGCACTCAAAGCATGCAGAGAAATTGCTTCTGTAATACCGGCATCCGCTTGAAATTCGGCATTAGCCGAAACGACATCGCCAACAGGAGAACTTACTTCGTACGAAGTCATTTTGCCTGTGGCAGTTGTTACTCGTGTTCCAATAGTCGTAACACCAGTCAAAGAAATCGTAATAACACCACCAGTATTGTCACCAAGAACGTCTGTCATTTCGGCATCAATAGCATTCGCTGAACCATCGAACATGCCGCTCAAACTGATCGTGCCGTCCTTTAAGCCAACAATGTACGATTTTGCAGATGAACCAAAAGCGGTTGTCTCTGCAGTTTCTACATCACGCTTAGTCGAAATCTCGTTAAAGTAACCCGACAAATCAAATTCGTTGTGCAGAATCTGAGCAGATTTACCGTGTAGAAACGCCATGACTATTTACCAACTTTCTTAGAGTCGGCAGGTGCGGACTCGATCGGTTCTTCTTCAACGATTTCATCGGCTTTTCCAACGAGTTCAATAAGGTTTTGCTCGGCAAGCCACTTGATCGACTTTGCAGGCAAATCAGATACAACGTCGCCAACCAAGGCATGACGATCCGGCGGATAGTCCAATTCTACGAGCACCTTATATTTCGCCATAACACTCCTGATCTTGGGCATGCCGCGACTAAGCGACACGCTCAGACCCACATTGGGGTACGTATCGGGCGCGGCTCCTAGACCACTAAGGCACGTTCACTTTGGATATTACACGCTTAACGGAGCGGGCTCTACTTGAGCGTAGTTACGCGCAAATGCTAGTTAAGGGTAAATGTTCCAGTTGCCTAAACCGGATTGCGTTTCAGTCAAGATACGTTTAGCAACTTTCAACTGGCATGGTAAATCAAACAAACCATTCAAATCAGTTGCACACGTTTGTCGCACAACGGTTTTCCAGCAAGAATTAACCTGCAACAAACCTCGATCAATAGAACCGTTTTTATTGAGCGTCCAAATCACTTTGCCGGCTTTGTCAAACCGAGCATTAACCGCTTTTGGATTACAACCTGACTCACGCCAAGCAATATACGAAAACACTTCAACCGGCTCTAAACCGTATTCTCTGAACAACGGTTCGAACTCAGGACAACGTTTCGTTTTATCTGACGGAACAGACGAGTAAGCCTTAACATCATGGGTTACAGCGATAGCAGGCGCAACGTATACTCTGTCATACTGCTCTACAAATGATGTAGTGGGTCGCTTGACTTCCGGCGCTTCTGCGCTCGACACATGTCCAGTACCTAAAATGATCACAGACAATAATCCTGCGCAAATGAATCGCCGCATTCAGTCTCCTAACCTAAGCGGATATGACCTTGTCATGAACTTCTCATTAACCTTAACAAGTTTCGACGTTGGCAACACAAGTCAATGTCGGTTACTAAACCCCGTTATTTATAGCATCAACTGCTTGCTTGGAGAACCGGAAAGCCTTACCAGTACTGACTTGACGACCAACGAACGGATTTTTTGATCCTTTGCTAATTCCAAGAAAAATATATTCGCTAGAACCAACAAAAAACTTGTTACCAAGCGTGTTCGGAAGCAAATCATACACATACCAACTAGCAGCAAATCTTTGGGCTGCAGCAGATGTCGTATTTATGCCATTCTTGCCGAGCGTAATTTTGCTTGCTTCAAGTTTGAGCACAAAACCATCACCATATTTAACATTGCTCGTGTCTAGTTCCAGCCCGTGTTCCTTAAATAAAAGTTCTATTTGAGGCATCAATCGGGTACGAATATCGACGGCGGTTTCTTTGGATACTGCTGTTTCTATGTTTTTTGTCATGACTTCATCTTGACATCACGCAACAGAAATTGCAACCATATAAAACCGTTATTACATAAGGGTTTTATCAAATAAGATTATTTCAAACAAAAACGCGTCCCTCGTTTACTCCCGGGGGGAATCGCCACCTGAAAATACGCGATTACGTCTGTTGCTGATTCGCCGCCTTACACCGTGAGCAAGCAATCCGCCATGGTCGAGAAACTTGTTCAGCCAAAAGCCGGTTACACCGCCAACACCTCGGCTTGTCATCAGTCGTAATTTTACGACCGTATGCGTCAGCCGTGACGTTCGACAATTTCACCACAATCACATACGAGGACACCACCAGCAAAAGTATTCATTGACCGCATTTTGCTTTCAGGATGACCGCATGGTGTCGGATCGATCTGAACCGGTGATCCGGCTAAAAGTATCTGTGCGGAGACAATTAACTTCTGCGCTGCTTCTACAAGCAAAAGGACGGTTTCCTGCTGTTTATCAGACATGGTTAATACCAAAAGACCGCAAAATCACAGGCTAAAAGCGGTCTTTCTTCACCGTCATAATTCAACGGATACACACCAGTCGCATCCAAAGCAGACATAACAGTTACAGACGAACCAGTAACCGAACGCATCGATCCCAAAGAGGCACGACACGCTTCAGCAAGCGTTCTCGCAGCAGGATAATCGTTTCGGGCACCTCGACACACAACCTTGATTTTTGACTTCTGTACGGCTGTTACAGACGTTCCCATAACATAATCCGGCTCACCACCGGACAATTCCATAACCACAACGGCAGCATCAGGACTATCTTGGAATTGCGCCAAAAAAATGTTTGTCCCTAAAGTGCCCACAGAACTAGCCACAAGTCGAGCACCAATAGCATCCAGCAAAGCCATCAGATAAGCCCGCGCATAGTTGCATCGATTCGAGCCTTCAGATTCGTTTCAAATTCTTTCGCTTGTTCTTTTACTGGATCACGTAAATAGTGGGCTTTACGACCAGCATCGTGACGGAAAGAATCATTCTCATGCTGCACTCGTGCGTAATTACGTGCCGCCCCACCATACATGATTTCTACGCTGATCGTGCCTCCAACGTTCGCAGGTGGAGTAACAGTTCCCGAACTAGCCAAAATACCTTTATCGAAAGGAACTTGTTTCTGTGAATTAGCAAACGCTGTTAAGGCTTCAGCGTGTACAGCCTTCTCAATAGCCTGCGTTGTTTCCCGAGGCGCAACAGCAAGCAGATGCAAATACTTGTCCATGTTCGTCATTTTGACATTTACCGTTGTCATCAGAGAACACCAATAGCAATCTTTGTGTGATGTGCACCATTCTCATCGTTCTGAACTTCAACAGACAAAACAGTTGCTTGCGAAGCATCAGGTAGCAAAATCTTGCTATTCGTGGAAACAGTCGGATTACCGTAACAGTAAATCGTTCCGGTAGAAACAACATCCTTACCGTTTGCGTTACGAATTACTTTCGTGGTGGGAACGATTCGACATGATACCGACGTACCTGAAGCCGAGTACGAAACCTTCCCATACTCATCAACAGTCGACGAAGCATAAATCGTTACCGTCGATCCCATCATTCCCAAGAACGCAGCGTTGATCGTCATACATATCTATCCGAACCTAAAGCGAACTTAGCCCCACCGAAAACATCACCGTTTACATCGGTATAAAAGGTAGGCGATGGCGGACTTGAACGCTGCAATTGTTCTGCAAGGTCATTCGCCTGCTTATTCCATCTGTCTGCTTGCTCACCGTATTGAGTCGACAAAGATAAATCACCAACAGTTTTAGAGTAATCCGACTTTCCGGCAAACTTAGACGACAACGCATAACAACCCCGAACCGCTGCATCATAAGCATCGCTATTACCTTCTGAAAGCAAAAACGCTATTTCAGCATCGGTGAACAGTTGGTTCGTCGTATCGGTATCGCCGATAAGAAACCTTACTTTGTCCCGTGCAACCGCGGACGGATCGCCAGCGTATGTCCACGCCATAGTTAATCCAGCGTGAGAGTTAGCGACGTAATCTGAAAAGTATCTCCAGCAGTAACCGCAGCAGTAGAACTGAACGCACCTGACCACAAACAGTTGCCAGCAGTTGCAGCATCCCACAATGACCAATAAGCATATGTTTCAGTAGCACTTACGTTCGTCCACGTCACAGTAGCAGAACTCACCATAGAACCCGAAGCAGCAGAACTAAAACCAATTAACTTACGAGTAGTTTCTGCCGCGGCACCGCTAGAACCTGTTTCGCCCGGATCCGACAAATGCAATTTCACATAAGGGGTGGCAACAGAAAACGATACAGCACCAAGGGTGTCGAGTAATTTGTTTTCCGCGTAGTTAGATATGCTCACCGGTTAACACTTTCGTTTCAGATGTGGTTTTGATATTAGACGACTTCTTCGCAACAGTCTTGTTCACCGTAGTGTCGTTCCCTGCATCGCCATGAACAACTACTAGATAACGCAAACCAAGTAACGAATTAACGTTCTTCCAGTTTTCTGCATCGACGATTTCACCAATTTCGTGAAAGCCGTGTTCACCCTGCAATCGTTTCTGAACTTTGTAAGCCATTTTCCCTCCGATTATGGACACTTAAGGTCACTTGACCGAAAGTTATGCGCGATAAAGAACAACAGTTGACGACGAAGCGATTCGAACCCAAAATGTTGCCGAACTTGCAGCAGCAATCGTAGCCGAACCAATAATCGTTACACCAGTTCCACCAACAAGCGTTAGTGCATAAGTTGCAGCAGCAAGGTTAATTACTGTGAACTCTGACGAGTCGCCAACTTCCCAACGCGGAGACAAAGCAATAATTGCTGCTGCTGTTCCGGTTGTTAAGTTACGTGCAGTTGTCGGAGTTGCCGAAACAATTGTGTTCGTAATGATGTTGGCTGCTGAAGCAACCATCGAAGCACCATCAGCCACAGTTGCTGCGGAACGAGTAATCGACTCTCCTGCACTACGAACGAAAGATTTCGAACGAATAGCACCGACTAGCGCGTTACCTCTTGTGAGTTTGTTTGACACTATTTATTCCTTCCACTTATTGGAATCAGGAAACTGCTCCGTTAAAGAAGTAGCCAAGGTCACTTGCAACGACTTTCATGTCGAAGCCCATTTCACCTTCGATGCGATCAGCCTTCAAGTGTTCCATGCGGAATCGTGAAGTACCAATCGTTGCACCAAGTCCTTGCGAGACACCAGTCCACGAGAACACGTAACCACCCGAAGGCTGTAGCAGACCCGGAGTCTTAGCAGCATGGGTCAAAAGGGCGTGGTTGCCAGCGTTAAACGCATAGACACCAGTTGCACCTTCATTGTTAGTTGCTTTTACAGACTTAGCAATAACTACACGGTCAACTTCAAACATGCGAGCCAACATATCGGTGGTCACAGTTGAGGACGATGTGTACTTAACACGGTCAACAATGTCAGGGTGGTTCTTCAAGGCTTTGAACACCTTGTAACCAAGAACGAGCGTGTTTGCTTCGTAACCTGTCTTTGACAGAATTGTCTGCTTGCCAGTCTCGATGTCGTCGATCGGATCAGACGAAGTGTAAACATCCCACAAGTTCGTTGGGGTGCTATCTGTATCCCAAATGCTTGTAGTGAAATACTTCGTCATGAAAGTAGTTTCCATCTTCATCAAAAGACGGTTTGTGACGAACTCTGCTGCTTCACGATCCGGATTGATCGGTGCGTCAGCGTTTGCACGTACCTGATCGCCAACATCCTTGTGGAAAGCCCACACGTCAGCCGAGTATGAACTGGTGCTGATGTTGTAACCGCCACCTGCCGACTCTGTGCCGTCTGCACGAAGTTGTGCTTCGTCACGGAACCAATCGTTCTTGGTGTAAGTGAAGTACTTGTCAGACTTTTTGTCGACAGGCACAATCGGGAAAATCTGTGGTGCAACGAAATTCGCTGCTTGTTGCATGTAGGCGACCGAGATATTGGTCAAGATCGCATCAACATGAACCTGTGAACTAGTTGGCTGTGGCATGGAATCGTTTCTCCTGTTTTTCTATTCGGAACTTATGCTGCTCGGTTTGGACTTGCACAGTTAATAACAGCAGTTGCGACGTCACCATCGGCTGCGGATGCAAGAATTACGAGTCCTACCGCGTACTCGGTGGTGTCAGTTCCAGCAGTTTTAGCGTCTGCTTTACCGGCTGAGTCTGTACCAATTACTACTGCTGTTGCAATTGCAGCGCCACAAACTAATTTTGTGCCACCAACAACAACAACTTCTGCAGGCTGACCACTTGTTGGAGTGTTCTGCAACACACCGAACGGAATGTCAGTTGCTGCTGCACAAAGAACAACTTGTGCAGATGAGTTCAACTTAACAAAGTAGTACTGCTTGGCTGACAAGTCAGCACCAGCAGGCATTGAGACTTTGACTGCATTATTTGCGATTTCGTATGCCATGATATTGCTCCTTAGTTAAGCGCGCTTCTCAGCGAGATAGTCGTTATACAGTTCAGGTTTCGTAGCAGTTACCGCGGAAACTGCTTGTTCGATTGTCTTGAACTCTCCAGCAGCAACAGCACTCTTTGCCATCGCCTGAATCTTGCCGTATGCGTCACCCGCATCTGGACGGACACCAGTACCCAATTCTGCGAACAACGAAGCGGTTTCGCTTTGCTCGTTCAATGAAACAAGGGTTTTCTCAAGTTGTTCTGAAAGTTCCGGCGCAATTTCTGCGAGTTGGCGAAGCATTGGACCGACTTCTTCAGCGTTCCACGAAAGGGCATCAAGCGATGCTGCCTTAGCAACATACTCAGAGTTCATACGCTCAACACGCTCTTTGCGAAGTTCGGTACGGGCTTGCTCTGCGGCATCATTTGCCTTGCGAAGCATTTCGCGGACAGGTGCAGGAACAGACTTCATCATTTCTTCTTCAGAAACAACTTCTTCCTCAACGGCAGGGGCTTCAACAATTGCGTTCTCCAACTCGGAAATACGAGCATGGGCAATTTCTAGTTCTTTTGTAAGTTCTTCTACTTGCAACATTTCTTCATCCTTTTCTTCTGCTTCAGCAGCAGCGGTTTCGAGCACTTCGGAAAGTTCTGATTCTTCGGCTGATTTCATAATGACCCAACCTTCGTGAAGGTGCGCAGGATGATCAACGGCGCTTGTCTCATTAACGTCTAGATTTTCCATCTTGACTTCTTCCTGCACGTAGAGTCTCCTTCGACTTGTGTGACATCGTACACTAATTGCTTATATCACTTGCAACATTACTATCCTTTAGCGGATAATTCATACAATTTGACTAAAGCATTACGAGGATTCGACCAGCCAGCAGACATAAAACTTTTACCAGCAGGCACATCAACTTTGTATTTAACAAGCATGCGAGGCTTATCCAATAAGGTTTCTAGCGATTTAATCAAACTGTGAATCGCATCCAATTTCGTCGCTGAATCATTTTGCGTAAAAAGTGTTCGATCGCGTACACCGTAATCCGGCATCTCAAAATATTCGAGTCGTTCAATCTGACCACTCGTGTTTTTGTATTCATGTTGAACTCTTTGCCATACACCGAACTCAATAGCAGTTTCCAAACTGTACACAACAGACATGCAATCCTCGTTTCGGTGGGAAACAGACTCTAGTCGCTATGTATCAGACGAACCACTTCACCTGTATTTATTAAAAGTCGTAATCGGACGAATCTCTGATGCCTTCTAAAAAGCCTTGAATACGTTCTGTTTCACGCACAGTTTTTAATGCTTGGTTTTCTTGTTTTAACAACATCATACGAAACAACATTCTGATTTTGCCAACCATATATCCGGATAAAAAAACTGTTATAGCAAAAAGCGAAATCCTCATAAAAATTCAATCATTTCTTGAACGCCACCGTTAAGCACAACAGTAGGTTGGCGAGACACCTTGCCGCGTGATGACGACAACTTTACATCAATTCTGTCAAACGGAGCGTCAGTAACCATTTCAAGAAAACTTGGACTTAGCAACTGCTTTATCCACGCTTCAATCATGGGTGGGATTTCGGGCTGTGACATTACTGCATTAAATCGACGTAAATGCCGCTAAGTTTTTCTTTCTTACGTGCAGCCAGCCCACCAATGCTGTAGCCGCGAATCTGACCCTTCTTCACCATTTCCCAAGCCCACGGTTCCCATTGAACACCGAGAAAAACCGTTCCGGCAGGAAACTTCTGTTTGTTCAACGAATTAGTCGACGGATCCAACACCGGAACAACAGTCTCAAAAGGCATCGTCATAGCCTCAACCCATTCACCGGCTTTCGTGTTCGGCTGATGTTGCAATCTGATAGTACGATCAGCCTTCTTTACGTAATTCCAAAGAGCATCCTGTAACTGTTCGGGATCAGTCCATTCGTTATGGGCATCCAAAGTGTTAGGCACATACCACGGACCGAGCGTAAAACGCTTCTCAGCAACACTTTTAACGATCAACGATTTATCAACTCTGTCTAAGATTGAGCGTGTCCAATCCCAAGCAGCATCTCCACCCCAAGCAGCCCAAGCAACACGACCCGGCGACGGATACCCTTTTTCACCTACATGAAATCCTTCAGCCTGTTTATCGGCTTGATGACGACCTAAATAACTTTTCATGCGCGTAACAGTACGAAGCGTTAAAGCATCACCATTTGCTAACTGACTTGCACGAGTTCGACCGACAGAGGTGAAACCATTACCAGCATGACCTTCGCTGATCCATTCTAAAGCACGTTTTCCTTCGGCTTGAACACCTTTTGGCGGAGTGTACGTTTCGGCTTTCTCTACCCAATCGGAAAAATCTTCTGCAACAACTTCATTTTCTTTTTTAACCTTCAACCCTTCAATGATCCAAAGTTTGCAAAGACCTTCCGCTTCAACGCTGCCTTGAACGACGTGACATCTGCCACCACCTTCGTAAAAGACACAATTTGAGCATTTCAATCCTTTGCTACGAAACGGATTTTCAGCGGGCATCATATAATGCGCACCATCAGGCGAAGCGTCCTGAACAAATTGACCCATCTCATCTACCAGTTCACACAAGTCTGAATACATTTCATTCTGACGAGGCGTCAAGAACGGTAATTCTGATTCATTCTCATCGTCAGGTTCACCTGACATATCTTCAGGATTCTCCATGGACGGCGTAGCACCGAGCGACCATCCTTGAGCAGTAAGCAATTCATGAACATCAGCAAACTTTGCACCGTTACGCATAGCCATCTCTGCTACGGCTTTCACCTCAGTTTCAGACATCTGCTTATCAAGCGCCGAAATCTTCATGGTGACTTTTGACATAGAAACGACTTTGTCGTGCAATACGTCGGTTGACGGCACATGCTCGATTTTCCGTTTCCGGATTTCATCGGCTATCAGGTGATGCGCTAAAACCACCCCATCGGACAATTCCTTTGTATGCAAGGCATCATGGGCTAAAACTAGAGCACGATCAGATAACTTCTTGATGTTTGCGTCAGGCACGTGAACAGACTACTTTCTAAACAGCAGTAATCAATTACTAAACAGCAGTTGTGCTGTTGGCTACAAGTCGAGCACATTCAGATTTTGTAATCTCGATAAAATCCGGCTCCTGCGTGACACGTTCATACATTTCGTGAGCACGAATCCACCTGCCACCTACAAAGGCTTCAAGAACTAGAGTAGATCGCAGAAATCTGTAAATGCCACGAACATCGTCCTTGTTGTCGATTACATATTTCCAGTAACGATCCGGCTTTGGCACAATTTCATCATACTTCGGATGCAATGCAAATGTCCACGTCCGCGTCATAAATCGGAAAGTACTTACAGCGTTAATGATTAAACAACAAAAACGCGTACTATTTTTTGGGTATGGAGCGAGCGAAGGCTTCGGGCAAGTCGACGGACATATCTGCTTTTTGACCGTTTCGCTCACCGAAATAAACAATCTCTTTTACCCAATTCGGCAGGGTTTCAAAGGATCGTGCTTTTTCACTTTTAAGACCAATCATAAATCGGTGCTTAGACTCAATTTTCAATGGTGCTAAGGCTTTTGCTATGCGCCGTGATACGTCAGGGTTCATATCAACAATATATCATCAAGACGGCTTGAACACCTTGGCAGCATCTGCACCGAAATGCTCACCTAGCGACTTCAATTTAGGGTTATCGAGAACACTTGTGATGTCACGTGCCGCTACGGACGTTCGGTTTAGAACAATGTAATACTGCTCACCACCTTCAAGGTTAATCATAATTCCGTCATAGCCTAAAAGCATTGCAGCGTTACTGTCATTGTACATAAACACGTCGTAAGTTCGTGTCAGCAATTCTTGACGAGCATCAAACTCTGCGTTAATCGCAAGGTTCTGCGGAGTAAAAGACGCATCTTCTGCAGCAGCCCAATACGCTGTGCGTTCCTTGTTCAGTTCAGAAATACTATCAATCAACTTCATTTTCATTTCATTCGATTCAATAGCCAACTGACTGTGTTCGATGAACTTCGCTTCCGGCGATATAAGCATCTGAACAACTTCTGATCCGGGTCGCGCACCGAAACGTCGACCAGCATAATCAATCGCTGTTTTTATATTCGTACTTGTGTATGTGCCGTTTCCATAAATGCCTTGCCCATAAAAATAGTCGCCTTCAAGAAATGCTTGCGCCAAACTTTTTTCACCACTATGAGACAACCCCCTATAGATCGGCTGCCAACCATCAGCAATTAACGTGTCGGCTTGTTCCTTCGTCACTATTTGCGGCAGACCATCAAAACCTTGATCTTGAACTAAGCGTTCACCTGATTTAACTGTAGCGCCATAACCTTTTTTCTCAGATTCTGTTATCGCATGGGGAATTGCATCCTCAACAGTTTGCACCTTGAACTTCGCAGGACGGTACGCAGACGTAACAGACGAAATCGGCTCATCGACCAATGTTACACGTCCACCACCAAAGCCCGGAATATTCTTTACACCTCGTGGAACTTTCAGACCGTCAATTACATCTTCCATCTCTAATTGCAATTTGCGCCATTCGGCAGACTTCGGATCCAACTTTCTTTGCATCTCATACAAGCGGTGAACTTCATTTTTCTTCTGCAAAGACGCTTCGGTATGTAATTGCAATTCGAACCAATCACCATTTACGGTTTTCACATGGATGTTTACACCGTGATACGTGTCCGGCTTAGTCCATCGTGTTTTTACTCTCACCTCAGAATTCGTTCGCTTTAACGAATTAAGAATCTTTTGTGTTTCTGCAGCATATTGGTTTTCTTCAAGAACCATCGTGTAACGCACCACGTCGCGCATTTCTGCGGCAGCCTGAGCAGTAGAGATCGGAGTCTCCGCAAACCGTGTTTCACCAGCAATCTTTCTTGCCAACGAATTACGTTCCTTAAGTCGGTGTTGCAAACCATCGAGTCGACCACCGTGAACATCTGCCAAACCTTGCATCTGCATCGTTACCGCAGGCTCAATTTCTAAAGCCCTATTTCTTATCTCATCTGCTGCCGCATATTCCTGATCCGTGTAAGACAACAATTCTTTTATTTCTTCAATAGAAATCGGAACAATCACAGCCGTACAACGACAATTCGGGTGAGCAGGCGGCATCTTCACACCAACAGAAAAATCCTCAAATACTTTGACTGTTTCATTACTTAAAGCAGAACAAATATCACACACCGTTGGCTTTCCAGCCATTGACGTCGAAGGACCGGTCAACCATTGTTTCTTCGCAGTTTTGGGATCGATCAGTTTTTGCTGTCCGGCTTCCAACCATGACATGAAACGTCCTTGATTCTGTGCTGTCTGTATTTCAGTACGCGCAATGTTTGACGCTCGGGCACGAAGCAAACGATCGTGATACCTTTCGCGAAATGCTTGCGCCTTCGCTTCGGCTTTATCTAGCGCCATACCGGTATCCGTAAGTCGTTTGAGTTCTACAGCATGGGCGCTTTCAACGGCTTTAGCCCAACGATCATGCAAACCGATTTGACCGCGTATTGACTGCGCTATTTGCGTTGCAGTTAATTGCTGTTCGATGCCGGCAACCAAAGAATCATGAACTATTCTTCGCTGTTCCTCCGAGAGTTGTTTTACAAACGTTCCAGCACGTTCACGAGCGTACGCGACGGCTCTCGGATCGAGTTTTTCGAAGTCATACCTTGTAACGATTTCTTGTGGCAAAGATCGTGCTTCACGGACAGCCTCCGAAACAGTTGCAGCAGCAATCGTGTTTTCAACGCCAGCAGCAAACTCAGCGGGAATGTTCGCCAAATTGGTATTCACCAAACCGCTATCCATCAAGAACTGAATCTGAGCCATATCTGTTCCGTCAGCAATAAGGCTTACAAGATTACGATAAGCGTTAGCAACAGCATTTTCTTCTGCTGTCAATACTCGTGTGGCACGAATACCGGCAGACGTATTAGGCAACGACGCTTTCAACATCAAATTCGTACTTCGGGTACGTTGAACGTCTTTCGTTTTGACGTGAACAAACATAACTACAACTTCAGATTTGCTGCTTCGGGAGCACCACCCTCTGTCTCGACGTCGTCCTCAGCCTTCGCTTCTTCTGCAACTACTTCTTTAGGAACCGCCGCAGGCTTCGGTGCTTCGGGGATCGGCATCACACCATCTTTTTCTTCCCTTGGTGGCATACCGGAAAGATTACGCAAATACGTATCTAAGCCACCGTCAACAACAAGTGCACCAGCACCAGCAGTTTTCTGAATAAAGTCGCCGAGCAACGCCAAGTCCACATGGACGATTTCGCCGAACGTGATTTCCGGCTGATGAGCAGTTTTAATACCGTTTAGTTTAAGCAGACGAGGAACCGCGTACTGGTTCAGAACCTGAGCGATCGAGCGAGCAATCTGCTGAATAGCAGTCGTAAACAAGTCAACCTTCGATGCACCCAAAGCAAACGATCCTACGTTTTCGTGACCGAGCAAAATGAAGTCAGCCAACGCTGTCATCGCAATACGTTGATCGTAACGCGCAACAATTTTGTCGGTATCGAATTGTCGTGCACCACCGGTCGTTAAAAGCGACAATCTGTACTGCTCTCTACCATCAGCATCGTAGGCAAGGGGGAACAGGATGCCTTCGTTTTCATTGCGCTTAATCCCGCGTACTAAGTCCTCAATCGCACCTCTAGCCATGACCATGTCAGCAGTTGCACGGCTTGAAAGCATTTCCGGTGGAACATGAGCAACAGGCAATCCAGCCAAATCACGCTCAATACCCACAGCCTCGATTTCTTCAATCGTTTTCTTGAAACGCCATGGACGGTAAGCATTTCGTAGCAACGAACGACCCTCAGGGTTGTTTCTGTTCGCTGTTGTACGAAACAACAATGCTTTCTCAATCGGAATAAAAATGTTTCCCTTAGCAGCAATCCCGTTCGGATCCATTTGGTACATGCCCTGAATACCGCCTTTGGTATCCAACTGCCATGACCATGTGGTTTCTTGTGCGCGTACAGCAATTTTGCGCCAACCGATTTTGCCGTCATCGTATGCAGACGAACCACCATCTTCGCTTTCACCATCACGTTTTTTGTACACGATTTCGCAGAAGGCATATCCATACACCAACATGGACAGAACCTCTGAAATGAACTGTTGCCACGGCACGTTCATGTCGTACATGCACGAATCAATAAACTTTGCTGTGTCGATGTCGTCCTGCGTTTGATCCTCGCCTTCGTAGGCATCAACACGCCAGTCGATGTTCAGAATCAATCGCTCAATAGCGAAAAGCAAAGCACCGACAATCGGATCGTTGTCAGACATTTCACGGTACGCCTTAGCGCCAACCGTTCCACGAAGTCCGGTAAGGAACTCCTCATGAATAAATCCACCAGTTCGCTTTAGACCGGATACACCTAATTCCTCGAACGCGTTTTCAGCGGACAATGGCTCATTCAGCATTATGTACCTTTTTGACTTCTTTAACCATTCCCAATGGAATACACATACGTGTGTTTGTACACGTTCCTTCCTTAATCAGATCGCCTGCAAGGATTAGTTCGTGCTCTGTCTGCATAAGGAAAAATCCTGCGGTGAACGCTTCACACGGAACAGGTTTCAAGTCTTTCAATTCTTCCCAACCTGATTCGTGATTATGTGCATCGAACCATCGCACGAGTAACACATCGCCAATTTTGTACTTGACCGCGGTTTTCTTTACTGTGGTGGTGCGTTTAGCCATAACAACATCGTACAATCACTTAGGACTAACATCGCCTTCACTACGGTTGTTCATAACTTGTCCGATTAAGCGCAATGCTTCCCGTTCCGTAAAACCGGCACCAATCAAAGATTTATACAATTCATGCAACGCCACCGCACCTTGTTGCAAGTCCGTCAAGAATTCGCTCATGGGCAAATATCATACACTACTGTTTGTCGACTTTATACCCTACTGTTCGTACAAGGCGAGCGTGGGTGGTCGAATCAGAACCACCCGACGCTCTAGGCGCATCTGAAAAGGGGGGAACAGAGCGCACAACCTTGCGCCTGAACTGTATAGAGACATAGAAACTATGTCAACACCTAAGACCGCTAGCAGGCTTCTAGATCACCGCTAAGGCACGTCGGGTATGAATATGACCGCCACCGACATTGGCTTCATATAGGGCTTCCTCAGGCGTACAGTCAAACCTGTCCCAATAACGGTAAGCCCTTAAACCTTGCAAAGCGGTAAATCCGGCAAAACCGTTCGCTTTCATCCAAGCGTAAATCATCTGTTTTTCACTCATGGTTCGCATCTTCTTTTTCATCATCTGCTACTAGCGGAATTGTTGATGTCGACCACATCGCGTTTTCTAACGATTCAAGCAAAAAGATCGGGAACTCTAAATCTTGCTTCAACATGAAATCCACCGCTTTCGTCAAAGATTCATCGGTTGCTTCAATAAACGAACCTGCCCATTTTGATCCGGCACCGTAACCGTCCGTGAAAAAATCGCGTACAGATTTCGGGTCAAGTTCGACTGTTGTTTGCACAGCCAAAGATTTCATATAACGGTTGATCGCACTCATTCTCCCTCTCTAAGTTCTTTGGAGAACTCCTGTCGCCATTCAGTCATCTCAAACAAGATTTCATCAAACGAAGCACCAAACGGATACTTCGCAAAACCTATCTCGTATTGACCGGTTTCGTTACTGAACAGTTGCCAAGCATCAAGCAGTTTCGACGCACTTGTGACGAAGTTGTCAAGTTCTTCAGTCACCACATCGGCTATCGCCTGCACCTTACGCTCCCATGTCATTTCCATACTGTTTCTCCTTTTCGTTTCGATTCCAAAATCCAACATTATCATTTGTGTGCTTCTATGAACGAAGTCACTAATTCAAGTGGGCACAATTTTTGCCATTGACCACCTAAATGAACACTAAAACCAACCAAGTCACCGCAAACCTCAAAATAGTACGGTTCGTTTTCCCCTGCTACATGATAAACACTATGCTCATCCATCCAAATCAAAGTTCCTTTTCGTAACGTACCTGCCATCAGATTTCGCTGAACATTGTGCTTATAGGACATTTTGTCTCCCGTGTTCGTTGTCATAGATACATCTTGTTGCAAACGAACGTAAATTGCAAGTAAATCGCTGTGAAACCGGTCACAATTCAGATCCGCCTTTAAGCGAACCTTGAACGCCTTACCCATAGAACAGGGGGTACTGATATGGGTAGGCGTTCTTCACGCAAAAGCAGGGCTACGGCTCATCTCTACGAAGCGTTGGATCGACTTCATGGATCGTGTCGAACGAGGCACCGGACATTTTGAGCAGACGACCATCACGCCCAAACGCAATCCAAGACGAAGCGTCCGGATCGCAGCCACAACCGGATACGCGCATCGGATCATGCTTGATTACATACTGACATTTCCGGCAACGAAGTTCGACGGTGCTCATTTCCCAAGCACTATCTGTAAGCCCACAGGCAAGTTAGTCCCGAACCTATCAACAGCATCGTCTAAGGCACGGCTTAAATTACCCCAACAATGCTCTCGGGTTAAACCCCAAAGCGTGTCGCCTTCCAAAACGGTAATCGGTTTCGTATCACAGTCATACCGTGCAATCTCACGATCTAATTGCTTCCATTGCATCACACCAAATCCGGTTGCTACAACTAAGGCAGCAGAAATTATTACGCGTTTCAGATTCATCGCTTTCCTTTCAATCTTTGTCTAGGTAACTGTGGAAATGTCGTTCGTTAAAACCGGACTCATTGTGCTTATCAACAGAACGTTTCGCAGACCAATGCAACCAAATGTAAGCGACGAGCATAAAACTTACAATCAAGCGCATCAGGCATTCCCTCCATAACGGTTCAACTTGAAAAAAGCCATCGCCGCAGGATGATCGTAACCTTGCTCGATCGCCTGCCAATAAACGGCGTACCGGACAGGATCGTTCAACGCTGCTTGTTCAGAGAACACACCAACAATCTTAAACACATCGGTGCTCATGATACTGTCACCCAATTCATCGCTGTCTGAAGCAAATGGTCATAATCGCCACTCGTTGCTTCGTCAAAGAACTCTTTGACTTCTTTTCGATCAACACCACGACGACGCATTTCTAATTGCACTTTGCCGAGGATCGCAAAAGCGTTTCCATCCTCCCCAACCAAAGACACTTCAATATCCGGATACTTAACCATGCTCATCTCCTTTGTTGTCATTGTTCTACTCATTAACCATGCCACTTATTCAACAGTTTAGCAAGCGCATTCACCTTGTTCGTTGCTATTTGGGCACTATCAGATTCGCCTGTTTGCAACCACTCTTTCTTCGCCAAGCCAATTAACTGCAAGTCGATTTCCATCAACAATTCTATTGCAGCGTAAAAGTCGTCGTCGCCGAGGAACGGCGCTGGCTGATTAAACGGCTTTTTGCATGAGTGACAGTTTTCGCCGTCCCAATACTTTGAGCCACAGTAACAAATGTCGATCCCTTCAACTGGCACCAAGGCAAAAGTCATGCTGCTACCGCCACATCAAGAGCACCTTGCAACGCCAACTTTGCAAGTCCGGCTTTCCAAACTTTCAATGTCACCATCTCAAGGCTACGACCACGTTGCTTCGACAAACCATATTCAGCGCTCATACCGGCAATCCGCTTAATCCCCCATAACAACTGGTAAGTACGAACGCTGATATACAGCGCCTCATCACCTTTCTTAATGTTTTTGGAGAACCCGTGCATATATTGGGCAAGCCAAACTTTTTCGTCTGTACTGAACTCTCTCATCATTCCCCTCTTTCCTGTGTTTTTTGTCATACATTCATCTTGTCGGACGCGTACGCTAAATGCAAGCAATTCCAACGGGAACACACCTTATAGCATAAGGCAAACAAACAAAGTTTAAGAAATGTCTGATTCGACCGTGTCAGCAGGCATCATAACAATCGCTGTCGCGCTATGTGCTTCAGGGTTCTGACAAGTTGGAGACTCACGAAGTTTGACATGAACAACAATCGTGCAATCACATTTCGGACAACGATATTCTTCCTTGAACATTACGGTTCGACCAGCCCATAACTAACAGTTTGCAACGTCATACGCATTTCTTCAAACAAGTTGGCTGAATCTGAAATCTGTTGCAATTTGTACAACGCACTTGGTGAGTGATCTCCGGCACGTCTGCAAATTACGCGTGTGGCAAATCTTGACATCACGACAGTTGCACGGATTCGACGTGCATCAGGATTAGCCGTAGGGGTAGCGTAATCAAAAAAACTATTCGGCTCTGCAGACCAACCATTCATGGTGGCAACAGCAAATGACGGCTCGACACCTAAATCTAAGCATTCACCGGTTTCCATATCTTCAATTAACAAATCTTCAAGTCCATCTCTGTGAACTTCGACACCATAGATTTTTGGAAACAACGCATTGTAAGACGGCTGCACAGTCCAAAAATGTCGTTCCAAATCGAACGCAAGCAAACTATCGGCATCGCTAAAATCTTTACGTTTCATACGTTCACGCTATAACGCGCACCAATCACTGTCCACCAAAGGCAGGGTGATTTCTCATAGATCGCAACCTTGCATCATTCTTTCGTATTTCATGCAACGTCTGCGCAAACATATACAACGCACCGAGACACCATCCAGCAAAGAACATTGACCACATATCCACTCCTGTTTTGTTCACTAGTTTTTATCCTTCCCTGATGATAATAGCGACTCATAGACAGCCCATTCACGATCGTTCATTTCACCTAATTTCATGCGATTAAAATTGTTGCTTTCCAACCCACCTAGAGACGTAACTTTCAACTTTTCGGCTGGTTCGGAATCTGTTTCAAACATCGCCATTTGTTCAGCATAAAACTCTTCATCCATTTCAAACAGGTCATACCATACTTCCAACCCTCCGTTGCCGTAACATTGGAACACATAATCCTCGGATTCATGCTGAATTGCCAAGGCGATCATATTCGGATCAGGCACATCACTATATGTTTCGATGTAAAACTCGGTGATTTCATCGACTTGCCATTGCTCTAATTCATAGCCCGTACCGTACGGATCATCAAACAACGCATCAGTCCCGTCGTACATTTCCCATGCTTCCGTCACCCTGTAAGACGGCACATAAGGCTTTGTGTGCTCATACGGCTTGTATTTGTAAGACTCGACTACTTTGCCGGTCGTCTTAATAACCATCACCTGCTCATTTTTGAGTGGCACTCGTCTACATGCAATACGCTGTTTTTTCTTTTTTGTCATAAGTCCATCATGGCAGGTACGCATCGTCGATGCAAACACAATCGCGTACGGAAACAGATACTTTCCGGTAAAAGTCGTCGGTATGTGACATAAGGCTAATCTGTCGTTTCATTCAAACGCAGTATCTCCAGCCGTAAATCCTCATCAGACGGAATACCATTCAAAGCAAAATCGGCATCCAAGGCATCCATCAATCCCAACAGTTCGTCATCGGTTAAATCGATTTTATCCTGACCTAATTTGCCGACATACCGGTTATGGACATGCGTTGGCGTCCAACCTTGACCACACCAAATACAAACTACATCTGCATCTTTTTCATCTGTCATTGTCATACTCTCTTTCGTTACTTCTCTTGATCGTACCACATCACTTCACAACAGACCGACCTATCCGAGCAATTATGGCAACGATAATACCGGCTATCAAGCGGCAACGGATCCCAACACCAAACACACCATGACTCTTTATCGGGATCGACTGTGTCAGGCTGTGACACCTGCATTGAACGCTTCTTTTTTATCGCCGAAATATGCTTTAGCAAATCCTTCTGTCACGAGTCGTGTATTCAAGCATTCAGTTTTTGCTTCGTCAGCATACATGTTCGCCAAAATACGACCGTACTTTTCGTTTTTGTCTTTCATCGTTTGGATGAACACATTCGGATTATTGGCTGTCCAAGCAGTAACAAAGGCTTTGGATTTCAGTCCGGCGGCTTTCTCAGCCACGTTAGTCGTACGCGATTCCGGTGTATCAACACCGTAAAGTCGGACACGGATTTCGTGATGGATATTAAACCCGAGGTCAATCATCAAATCGACGGTGTCCCCATCAACCACATGCAAAACCTTTGCAGCATAAAAGAATCGATCGGACACGATTAAGGCTTCCTCATCAATTCAGACGGCTTGGCACCTAATGATTGAGCCTGTGCAGTCCAAGCACCAGCCAAATGAAAAGAGATCGCTGCTTCTGTACTCATTTTCTTAGAGTCTGCTTCGTAGGCACTACGCTTATCTCCAGCCCCAGTTGCCGTATTAGCCAAATCGCTTGATGCTTGACTATGACTTTGGAAATCTCGGTCGTGTTGATGAGCCTTACCAATAGCCTGATCTTTTGTTGCTGTTCCCATAGCGTTTTTCTCACTAGCAATATCCGACGCACTTGTATATTTGGTTGGTCCTGCTGCCTGAATTGAGGACGCCCTATCAAGCCTTGCTGATGCTTCAGGACTTATGCTTTCCGATCCTCCCGCACCACCACCGGAACGTGACGCGAATCGACCGCCTTCACCGTGATGTTCATTGACCTTCTGCAAACCAACCGACGAACGTAATTGCCACGCCCACTTCTGATTCGCATCAATCAACTCAGCAACAAAATTCGCTACACCTTGCTCATTGGCTTTATTCGCAACATCGAAAGTTTCTTTATCA
>Ga0214919_10002367_pt1 | contig 29712 bp, 31 predicted proteins | sample LL1503_MetaG_FD_177994 | JGI IMG/M metagenome (GOLD analysis project Ga0214919, IMG submission 177994) | Freshwater microbial communities from Lake Lanier, Atlanta, Georgia, United States - LL-1503 | ecosystem: Environmental > Aquatic > Freshwater > Lake | place: USA: Georgia | collected... | reverse complement strand
TTTGCTTGAGTGGTGTTGGTAAAAAGGGTGATTACCAGAATGCATTAACGTGGTATTTTTTAGTGATTGATCATGTAAAGCATATATTATCCTATCTGGAACGAGAAACAATAGTTAATGATGCCATGGATGCAGTGTTGAATATATTGTCCAATGTGGAAGATTGTTCTTTCGTATCATCCAAAGAATTTGATTATCAATTTGACATTGAAATTTTAATAACTTGTCTACGGATCATTTCGAATAAAATAGATGCATATAAAAATTTACAAGATATTGATATTGTTAAACAATTTGTCAAAGAATTAAAAGTTGTTAAAGGGAAATTTGTAGAATGTGTATTTAAATTCGTGCTTGCAATGCGAGAAATTCCTTCCAGAAAAATTTTGGAACGGTCACAACTTTTAGCGATAGATAAGTTCCGGATTGGTTTATCAACAATTAAAGATCTTTTTCCAAAACATCGAAAGACAATTACCACTGTTCTGGATAGAAAATTTTCTTATTATGAAAGGCCTATAGGTAAGCCAGACACGATTGAAATGCCGGATCTATTCGGAGCACAAGAACAAGGACAAGTACATGTACGACAAGCACAAGTACGACTACAAGCACAAGCACAAGCACAAGCACAAGCACAAGCACAAGTACGACTACAGAGCGATGATGAGAACGAAGAGAAAGAGAAAGATGAGGAAGACGAGGTAATGACCACTGGATTACAATCTAAATTGAAATTACAACAGCAAAGTCAACAGCAACAAAGTGATGATGGTGAGGATCCCGATGATGAGGGTAAGGATACGGTGGATCTTCAACAGGGCAGTGCACAAGAGGGGAGTGATGATGCGTTTTCCCTTTTAATAGGTTTGTGGAATATTGAGAATCCTCAATTCAAACAAATTGAATTGAAAAAAAGACCAACACAAAAGGCTTTATTACGTTTGTCCGAAGAAAAGATAACCTATATTCATGATTGGTTGATGGATTATCGACCCGATATATTTATGTGTCAGGAAGCGCCTGTGGAAGACAATAAGCATTCTGATCAAGGACAATATGCAATGTTTTATAGTCTCTTGATTACATCATTTAAAAACCCATTCCTCCCCTATGATTTTATTGTTGTCATTCCACCTGTCCAGCAACAGCAACATGAACAGCAACAGCAACATAAACAGAAACCGCAACAGTTAAATTCATTAATGATTCTATACGATATCAATAAATGGTCTCTTGTATCAACGAATCATGAGGCCGTGGATACCAATTTCCACACGTCGACGACCATTTCTAAAGATGGTACATTCAATAAAGCGGTTCGAATTTATAGAAGTGATTTGTTGGTCGGTCTTTTCCGTAGCACAATAGATCCATCTAAATTTTTGATTATCGTCAATGTTCATTTGACAAGGATCAAGAATAGCGATCAACAACAAGATAAAAAGAAATATAATAAAAAAATACAATCCAAGATTAAAGAGTATATTGAATTTTTCAAAAGAATGATAAATGATGTAGGTTTCCAAAGCAAAAATAATATCATCTCTCCATTATACTATTCTGTCGTGATAGCGGGTGATTTCAATCGAGAACTTGGTCCACATGGAATTGATTTGAGACCTGCTTGTAAAAGCCTTGGGGTTCCATCGTTTAACAGTTTATCGATTTCCGGGATCGATCATATGGTGTTGCTATCCAGATATTCTTCTACTTCTAAAATGCAAAGTCGATTAGAATTACCCCAGGAAGTAAAAAATGCCATTAAAAACGACGATGAGAATAAAATCAGTGATCATATACCGGAGATCATTCATATGACCGGTCATTATCTTCCTTTGTCTTTGAAAGTACCTTCTTTTGATCTAACTATTGGAAGCTACGAAATATCTATTCTGGAAACATGTCTTAAATATTGTCTTCTTCGACATATAGTCGATCCGCAGGAATTATTCTTGGAGCAATTTCAGGATAAAAATGGAGTATATCTCACTGTCTTATCAAAAGGAATAAATCCATTTAGTAAACAAGCAATTTCTTGGTTAGCAGATAAAATTCTTCAATTTAATAGCCAATATCTTCAATCCTATTGATAATTATTTTACTCTGTCGTCGGGAGAAGAATTAATCTCACGCAGGACTCTTGCACTTAGTTTATTATGACGTGTGAAAGAATCGTCTCGACGATTCACATAGACGATACCAAACGTTTCATTATACCCAGAGGCCCATTCAAAATTATCCAGAAACGACCAGACAAAGAAACCTTCTATATTCGTCATTCCTCCTTCCTCGCGACAGTTTTGTACCGCTGCAAGGTATCCCAAAAGATAATGAGTCCTCTCGAGGTCGAAGAGCCCATCATTGCGTTGCGAGAAACCACACTCCGTGATCACAATGGGTACTTCAGAGCTGATAGAATAATGATCTCTCAGATAATACATGAGTTTTTGCATCCCAAAGGGTGCGTCATAAAGCCATGGTGATTGAGCATGCGTCCATTCAGGGTGGATGGAAGAAGTTCCATTTTCATCAATGTAATAGGATGTGTAATGATTAATAGCCAGAAACGTATAAGAGGATCGTAGTTTTTCTTGTTCTTCTTCGGTAAATGGCACCGTTTCTTTTTGTAAAGAGGCGGGATATCGACCCAACAGCAAGGGTTCCAGAAAAATACCAAGCATGCGATCCATGGCAAGCATGGATTGTTTTATGGCCTTTTTAGAGGAGGCGGGAAGCGGTTCTACCCAGTTCGAGTTGAGCACGATGGCGATGTCGCCATTGGCATAATTCTGTTTGTAATAACACGCAACCTCGGCATGCGCCAATAGCTGATAGCGGGCCGATAGATAGAAATTTTGTGGTGACGAGCATTTACCGGGAGCAAAATTACACCCCGTCCCGTAGCCCTGTAGGGACGTCGTCAGGGGTTCATTGATGGTCATCCATTGATAGACTTTTCCCCCATACTCGCGAAATACCGCACGGGAGTATTGCAAGAACAAATGTACCATCTCACGATTCAGCCATCCGTTGTAATCCTCCTCAATGTATTGAGGCAAATCCCAATGATACAGAGTGACGTGGGGTGTAATGTTCCAACGGAGACATTCATCGATCATATCGTGATAAAATTGTACCCCAGCGGGATCCATTACACCCATCTTGCGTGGCATGAGACGTGTCCATGACATGGAGAAACGATAGTGTCGAAATCCCAGTTCATACATATTATGGATATCTTCTCGGTATCGATGAAAATGATCGGTGGCATTACCCACTGGATGCAAATGATGGTCGCGTGTGTACATATCCCAGATGCTGATCCCAGGATTGTAGCCCTCGACCTGGTAGGCAGACGTGGCAACACCGAGATAAAACGCGTTGGTGCTCATCGAAAAAATCATTAGGGGACCAATAAAACTAATCCAAGAAAGAAAACGCATGTTTGAATCCAATTTATTTTTTCTTTTCCATGCATCTTTTAGATCAATATTAATATTAGTTTAGGGCTTAGGTACCTGGACCACAGGTGTATTGTTGTAATCCTTCCAATCAAATGTATCGTAGGGGAGATACCAGTAAGCGCGTGGATTGATCTGAGGCGTGTTGGCCACCACAGGATAGTTATCGGGTAGCGTGTAATTATAGTACGGGCAATTGGGCGGACTGGGATGCTGTGGCCCCAATTGATAAAAAGGGGATTGGCTCATGAAACGTGGATCGGTACTAAACACCGGCGGGGAGTGACCAGGTGTCTGGTACGATGATTTAAAGAAGATGTTGGGTTGTCGGGTATAGCCGTAACCAAAATTCATAGCCCAGCCGTAGACCGGTTGTAGATATTTTTGTTTCGGATCCATCTATTTTTTTTTTAAAACATGATTTAAAAAAAAATTAATCCCACAAACATATTCTGTCATTTCATGTTTTATAATCAATGTCTTCTTTTGTTATCGTTGCCAATGACCTCAACATTGTATCTCTATTGCCGTGGAGTAGAATGGTCGATTTTGGTCGAAACGCTGGGACTTCAATCGGTGGTATTCATCATGGTGATGGGATGCCCATATCTATATTCTCGTGTGATGGATAGAAGAAAAAAAACAAGAAAAGGGATCGTTGACGTACCAACACCACCGACGCCACAACCGACAGAAACGACGCCTATTGTAGTTCCTATTCCAATACGCCCCACCAGACATGTCAGTTTAACTTCTTCTCTTTCTACAATCTTTGAGGTTCCCACGCCAACACCGTCACCATCGCCGTCCATGGAGCCCTACCGAATCACAATATGATGATTTAAAATAATCCATTCTTGTGAGAGAAAGAAGTGTTGATGCAATCGATCATAAAAACATTGTTTTGGGCAACATCAATTTATCACGGGATCACCGATCTTGAGGTCCTCTATCGAGATATTGCGGGAGGGCAATTGTTACTTTTCTTGCTGAGCATGGGTATTTATGGCGCGTCGGTAGGAGGAATCCTTTTCTACTTGCACGATAAGGTATTGACCGTGATCCATCGTGTGGCTTTCTACCCCGTAGGAATTGTGCATCTTGGTTTTCACGACGGATGGAAACGCCTTTTGATCACGCTTTTTACAACCAATGTAGTACAGAATTTCCACGCCTTGGCTTATCTGTATCTTATGATTATTCATTATCCCGGGATGAGTTCCAGCGTCACCTTTCCGAAAAGGTTGATGATCGCGTGGGAAGGGGTGACCCTGTTATCGACCCTTCTTGTCAAGCCCTGGAAGAGGTCCAATGATTTTTTTGAAAAGGCCTTGATCGCCGTGTTTCCGGCTCATTTTATCCTGGATCTGATTCGGGCAAGGTCGTTCCGCTGACGAATGTAAAAGAGGGTCAGCACGGAAGTGAGGGTACCCAAAAGGAGGGCGGAGGCTTTCCAGGCATAATATTTCCTCTTTTTCTGTTTTACCTGCGGGTCATACCAACAGAGCGTTTCAATGTGGGGATCCGTGCCCGAGAGGAACTTGTCGGTCTCGACGGCGCCCTTGACCACCAGCGCTTCGATGGAGGGATCACGGGGTGCGCGCATATAACGACGATAATATTTAATATTGTAGAGTTTGACCACAAGTTGGTGGTGGAGAGAATCATCGTGGAAGAGGGGAAGCGGGGAACTCCAGCATCCATCCACATAATACTTGCCACGATAAGGATACCACAGACGCGGGCTGATAAAGAAGGGAAAATTGGAAGAGGCCATGGCAGCGTCGACAAGATCCTCATTGCTCTCGAATCGGGAAAACACCACGTGACGGAGTCCACGGAACAAGGAGAGTTCTGTGCAATGAATGTACACGCGGTCGGTACAGATCTCGTAGGCGTCGTCGGGAAGGACGCGGAGGATTTCTTCTCGTAGTTTTTCGAAAAAATTCGTAGCACGAAAGAGGTTGTTGTAGATTCCGATGGCTTCGTCACTGGAAACCCCACAGGCCATCATAATAGAACAGATGGCGCCACAGCTGGATCCGGCGTATCGTTTAATGTAAAGCTTGCCTTCTTGTTCGAGTTTCTTGAGGATCTTGTCGACGCCAATCATAAAAAAGCCATAAAATCCACCGACGCTGACGACGACATCAATCTCGGGGGGATGGACGTAACTGGAGCGAATAAATTCATTAATGGAAAGAGAACGGATAATATTGTATTGCATTCTTGTGTATTTTTCTTATTCTTTAAAAGAGGATAAATAATACAAGAAACATATTTTTTTTTTCACATACGCTCACGATCTTAATGAACAATGCTCGCCACTAACGCTGTTGGTGAACCCTAATTAATGGTGGCAAACTCGTCTGTTCCTCCGGTGATATCTTTTTTTGATTTAAAGCTTGTTCTATGATTTTAAAAAAATGGAAAATTTTGTCATCATACCGTCCAACATAACACATCCTTCCGGGATGACAAAGGGCTTGTTATGTGAAAACATTTCCCTTCTATATATTCATCCTTCGAGCAAAATTCGGGCTCGAAGGATCAGTCCTTTATTTGCCTATTCGGAAGAATTGGGTTATCTAAAGACGTTTAATGAGATGCTCAAACGCCCTGATCTGTTGGAGGAGGATGTCAAGACGGCGTTTGAATTTGAGATTGAGATTTGTGACAAGACGGGATGTCATGCGTCTTTATATCCGGATGCTCGTTCTGGATATGCCTACACGTTGCCCTACAAGTCGAAAGCCGTTATTATCGGAAAGTGTGGTGATTATTATCAGCTACAGACCGGTGGATGGACCACCAAGTTTTTCCAGCAGTATTATCCGGTGCGACAGAACAAGAGACTCTTTCGTTTCATTCCTATGAAGGAGCCTATCCAGGTCATGGTGACTCATTCGGAAGGGACGATGTGTGCTTTGGAAAAAAAACAAGAAACAAAATGGTTACCGTCTGGAAGTTTGATATGTGTGCATCGCAAGGGATTTGTCCAAGATAAGATGGTGTTCTTTTCAAAAGAAGGATGGATTTCTCGTGAAGATGTACAACCGGTCGGCAAAGAGGTTGCAGAGCCTCCTTCTTCCGTTGTCACAAAGACGATCCATAACTTGTGTGTCATCTGCGCCAACAAGGCCGTCAATTGCAGTTTCATTCATGGAGATTTTGCGCACAGTTTTTGTTGCTACGATTGTTCTCAAAAGATTGCGGCAACCAGCACAACTTGTCCAATTTGTCGATTGCGAGTAGAAAAAATCGTTCTCAATTTTACACAAGAATTTCCTTCTGGTGTAGAATTAGAGGAAGACAAAGAAAAAAAAACTGAACCTTCTATCCCTCCTTTGCCTCAGTCTTAGGGAGTAGATGAGGGGACAATCCATAAATCGAATTGAATTTTTAATCCTCTTTTTTTTTAAAACAGACATTCCATCAATGACGACGCATTTCAATATCAGTCTTCTTTTGGATGAGAGTGGGAGCATGTACAGCCGACACGCGTGGGTCATCAAGGCGTACAACGATTTTTTCAACCAGCAAAAGCTGTTGGTCATCGAGGGAGAAACGTGCACCGTCAGCACGTATTTTTTCAATGATCAAGTGCGTACGATCCAGGACAAGGTGCCCATCACCGATGTCTCTCTTCTTACCGAGAGCGAGTATCGTCCTACCAACGGCACGGCATTGTACGATGCCATGATCGACGTGCTCGACAAGATGCATCATTTTGAGGGACGCAAGCTCTTTGTCGTGATTACCGACGGAATGAACAACAGCGGTAGCAAGACGGCCACCGATCTGCAGGAAAAGATCGAGTCGATGGCGGTGGAGATTGTCTACATGGGTAGCAACCAGGATGCGATTCTTCATGGCGCACAGGTCGGTGCTCGACAGGACGCGACATTGGAATACGACGATAACCATTTTCTGGAAGCGATGGATTCGATGGGCAACGCGGTGTCTCGGATGCGATCGGGGGAAACACAAGCGATAGAATTTACCGAACTGGAGCGTTCCGTGAGCGGCGGTGGCGGTGGCGGTGGCGGTGGTCCTCCCGTCATGCCCCTCCGGCGTCCCCGTTTCATGCAGACGCTTTCTCCGCTCCCGGATGAATGGGAACCTTCTTTGGTGGATGTGAGTAGCCCGGGAGGTGATAGTACAATGCTACAGCTTCCACCTCTCTTGCCTCCTCTCCGGAGATATGAGAGCAGACTGAGAGGTAGGGTGATGGTCGGAAGTAGTCTGGATAGTGACAGTAGCGATACGGATACGGTGGTGTTGTAAGAGTTTTTTTTTCTTGGGTGTTTTAAAAAAAAAGGAAAAAAATGAATTCGATGCGCCCTTCTTCTTATAATCCCATGCCCCGTTTGTCGGACAATTCTTTTATTCGAGACAATAAATGTCCTATGGACGGAACCACTTTAAGCAAAGATACGATTGAATTTTATGTGAATGATAAGCTGGTGCGAGTGTGTAGTCATGAATGCATGATTCGTGTCAAGAATCTGTACAATTATTTGCGTTCCTGAAACATAATCGCGTCAGCTTGGGAAAAACACATGAATTCTTCTCGAAATAAGTAGCATTGATGCCACATTTATGTTCGTCTTTTCGACAAAGCTCGGCGTATTCCAAATAGATGTTTCCCGTCATGATATTTTTTCTGCCAAATCGTGCACATTTACCAAAGCTGGCATCAAGAAATAAACTATTTTGGAAATGACGACAATCTTGACACACGGGCTTGTCCAGATGGATAATCCCCGGATTCGGAAGAAAAGCCGTCGTCGCGATGGCCTTGATCATGACACCAAATTTCATATCTCGTTTACATGGATATCAAATTTGTCTTTATATGATTTTTTTATTTCTTGAAAGAAAAAAAAAAGAGAATGACTCCTATAGAATCGCTTGTAGAATTATTTTTCGACATTCGTCAAAAAAAACTTTTATGTGATCCAGAAAAACTGGAAGAAAGGATTGGGGAAGAAATCAAGAAAACAGATGAATCTTACTATGAAGAATTCAACCACGATTATAAAAATTGTGGAGATGGTAAAGCATTATTGGATTTCTATCTGCAAGTTTGGTTTACTAAATTAGACAACCGAGGAGTAGACCTACGGAGTCTGAAGAAATGTTTGTTTGAAATTGTGTTGCAGGGTGAATTTTTTAATATATATCGAAATGGTGTAACTGTTAGAGGAACATTTGTGAATGGAGTTCGACAAGGCAAATTTACTGAAATCCGACCAGAAGGTGTCATCATTCACGGATTATTTGTGAATGGAATTAGAGAAGGAGAATTCTCAGAATCCCGACCAGATATTACAAAGCTTTTTGGGACTTATATCTGTGGAATAAAACAAGGTGACTTTGTTGAGTCCCACATAGATGGTACGACTATTGAAGGAACGTATGTTGATGGAATCAAACAAGGGGGTATACCACCAGACAAAGAGATAAAACAAGGTGTTTATGATATAAGAGGTAAGAAATTGGAAATCATGTTTGATGATGAACAAGGTCATTTTGTTGAAACTTATCCAGATGGTACGATAATTAAAGGAACGGTAGATAGGAATGGAATTAAACAAGGGGATTTTAGGATAAAAGCACCAAATGGTCTTCTACAGGAAGGAATATTTGTGAATGGAATTGTACAAGGTACACTTATTATTAGTAATCCAGAGAATGAGAGTAGAACAGAATTAACGTATTTGAATGGAAACAATCACGGTATCAGAATGTTGTATCGTAAAGATGGTACAGTGGTTGGAACAAGAAATGTGCTTGGAATCGTCCAAGGGGATTGGATTCAAGTCTCTCCAGATGGTACGACAATTAAAGGAAAATTCGTGAATGGAATCATACAAGATTCATTAATAATTATTAAAAAACTTGCAGATGGTAGGACGATAGAAGAAAATTTTGTAAATGGAATCAATCAAGGAGACTACATTGAAACCTTTCCAGATGGAAAGATAATTAAAGTAAAAAAGGTGGATGGAATACAATACTTTGTGATGATGACCAAAGAAGGTCAGGTAATTAGAGGAATTATGGTGAATGGAAAGGCAGAAGGTCGCTTTATTGAAACCTTTCCGAATGGTTCGATATATGAAGGAATATTTGCGCAAGGAAAAATGACAGAAAGGAAAAAAGTGCGTATCGACGCCTCGTTTCCTGATTTATCGGTGAGTCCATTATCTTTAGACGAACTATTAGAATTATTACAAGAAAAAAAAACACAGAGAAAAAAGAGATTACAAAGCGCGATCGCAACACAACAACAACTCGATTCACAACGAAGGAAGGTATATGATTTTTTTATAGAACTGGAGGAAATCCAGATTTCAAGATTTTTGGAAGGACAAAATCATCTCGTCATCGGTGTCTTGCAAACGGATGGACAATCATTTCGTTACTATGGATTTAATGTACGGCAAGTATCAACAACAAATAATGAAAGGAGTAGAAATATTCGATTTGCTGCCGAGATCAATATCCTAATACCTCGACAAATCATCGTGCCTTTGATAAAGGAAGAAAGAAGAAATCTGATTTATGTCGAAAGAGATCCCCAATCGGACATTTATGATGTGATAGGGTCTCGAAGTGTAGGAGAAGTAGACTTTGATACCGATATTTTTCCACCACCGCCACCACCACCGCATCAAGAATAATTTTTATCAATCTTCACAAAAGGTAATTATGATCTTTTGTGAAGATTTCCTCTCTAATTTGAAAAAAAAAAAACAAATCATTTTAAGCGTTTGCAACAAAAAACAAAAAAAAAAGAATGAATCATGATCTGATGATGACGATCGCCATGTTTCTGGCCGGTATTTTTTCCACCATGAATATCTGGGAAAATTCATGGTCCGATATTCGTTTGAGTCTGAATGACATGTACATGATTGGTCTGATGATCGGATGGATGTTTTTCTTTATGGGAATTCTCATGCTGCAATGGAAAAAAGCCCTGATGGGTCTTTTGATTGCCGGATTGATCTTGGCGGCGATTCGAACACAATTCTTGGTCGATCAGACGCAATTCCTGCTACAGATGATTCCCCATCATTCCATGGGTATCTTTCTAAGTCGTAAATTGGAACAAAAACCCAATACTATTCCTGAGCTCTTGAACAATATCGTCCACGTCCAAGAGAACGAGATTGAATATATGAAAAAGAAACTGAAAGAGGCTTAAGTGCAATCTTATTCATTATAAAAGGAACACGACACAAAAAATGAAATTTATCGATAGGATTGCTTTGGGGTTAGTGGTCGTGTTAAGCACCGTGGTGCTACCTTCTCTGAGCTATCAGCCTCAGGGGATTCCTATGAAAGACAGGATTGTTCCCAGGGACGATCATCAGAGACGATTAGAACAGTTGTTAAAAAATGATAGTATCAAGGTTCTTCTTGTGACGGGTGCCGCCGGTACGGGCAAGACGCTTCTTTCGTGTCAAGAAGCGCTTTCTCAGTTCCAACAAAAAAAGAGATTCAAGATTGTCATCACACGGCCTCTGGTGTTTGTAGAGAACGAGGAGCTGGGATTTCTTCCGGGGAATATGAATGACAAGATGACGCCGTGGACGATGCCAATCTTGGATCATATGAAAGAATTCCTGGAAACCAGCGAGCTCAAGCGTCTAATCAATGAAAACAAGATAGAGATTAGTCCTCTTGGGTATATGAGAGGACGGACCTTTAAAAACAGCTTTATCATTCTGGACGAGGCGCAGAACACGACGCCACAACAAATGAAGATGTTTCTCACGCGCATCGGGAGTCATTCCAAGATTGTCGTTAATGGCGATCTTGACCAATCTGATCTGACTCGGGGAACGATGAATGGATTAGAAGATTTTATTCTTCGACTTAAAAGTCATTATGAAGGGAATCCTCATGCAATGTATGAGGACGGCTTTGGCGTCCTGCATCTACAGAGGGAAAATACGTACCGTCATCCCATCATTGAAAATATTCTAAAAATTTACGATGGGGAATCCTAACATGTTTTTTCCCCTTCTAATGCCATGTCTATTGTTAAAATATTATTGATAGTAATATTTTAGCAGTAGGGTTGGCACTCAGCACTCATTCCTCCCGAAGTTTGATAAAATTTATAAGATATAATAACATTTCGCGAGGTAATTTCGCAATAATATCAGGAGTAAGGCGACCTGTTAATATGGCAAACTTTACTCGTTTTCGTTCCTCTTCATTTAAACCGACCACAATTTCGTTGATTGCTCTAAATTTTGATTGCTGTTTTCCAGTATCGTAATGTCTTCGACTTGCTTTATTCATATCACTCACAAAACCAAGGGTAAGATCGCTTATATCATCTGGCAAAGAAGCAAAACCCTGATTTTTATATCGATATTTTTTAATTACACTTTCAATGCAATCCACGATCTCCTTATTATTCAGGATGATATCCGATTCTTCTAACAAACAAGAAATATAATATTCTCGTAATGCAGGTGCACCTCTTACATCATCGGGAATCTCTTTGGGATGGAATTTATCATCAAACAATATTCTTAATTCAGTGTTGGATGCCGAGATGGCCATGCAACAAAAATCCAGCAACTCCTCAAGTAGTGCTGTTGTCATTTTTTTGATGATATCTATTTTTTTTTATTTTGAACCCATATCAAACATCTTTCGAAACCGATCCACATCATAAAGAAAAGGTGGTTTCCATTGAATGGTGTATCGTACCGTGGGACCCGAGGAAATGATACAGGGATGCAACAATAAGGGTGGTGTATGACCTTCATGCACTGTGATATACGGAAAGAGGAGATTGCCATTCCGTGTCAGAAACATTTGATGACTGTCCAACAGATAACCGCATCCGATCACCTCTCCGGCCTTGATTTTGGTAGAATTTCCGATACGATAGAAATCAACCATTTCCTGATAGACATGACCATCATCAGGATGGAATCCGATAGAATGTTTCGTGTATCCGACATGCCATTCACGCTCTAAACAGGTTCCAAAATCCACAAAGGAAGAAAATCCTATAGAGATGTTATCATTCTGGAATTCGTCCAGGGAATCGAGATGGACCTCATAATAGATCATGTCGGAAATCTTTTTCTTCCCGGAAGCATCGAGGAATTCATTTCGCCATAGAACGGTTGACGGATCCCACAGACGATCCCACCATCGTCGAAAAATATTTTTAGACAAAGGTTTCTGATATTGATAGATCATACGAGGATCCTGCATGAAATAAAATTCCCACTGTCCACGACGATGATGAAGAACACAATCCTCACGGGGAAGATAGGCGCATTGCAGATCCAGGGCGGTAAAAGAACAGGACGAAAATCCAGGAATCCCGAATTTCTTGAAAAAACACAAGGGAAGTAGTACGGATTCACATATTTTTTGGTATACGATACCCGTCTTCCCAATATTATTAATATCACGCAACGTCAAAAATTCCGTCATGTTATCCACGGCGATTTCTAAAATATCCGATAGACATATAGACATTAGGTATTTTGACAAAGACCTAATGGTAATCGAAAAGAATAAAAAGGAAACCATTTTTTTTCTTACATTATAAGAATTTTATCGTTGTCGTAAGCTATTGGTTTCCTCATTCAACATTTTACGGAGCGGAGAAGGGGAAGAAGGAGAGGATGGGGAAGACGGAGGGGGTGGGGGAATCGTAGATTCGATATTATCGTCGTCGTCATCCAAAGACGACAAATCATCTACCACGGCTCTATCACTGTTTATATCTTCTTCTTCCTTGCATCGGCAAAAGATGAGATATTTCTCCATTCCTTGAGAAACAGTTTTCCATGTACCACCACCGCAATCCTCACAAACATTCAATGGAAGAGGAAGAAGAGCATACGCTATTCTTTCCTCATGTTTTCGATAATAAGAAGGAATTGGATGCATCATATGAATGAATGGTTTGAATCTTTTATTGAAAAAAAAAGGGCTTTTTATTCATTTTTTTTCTTCTTTTACGACTGCTCTTGACGGGGCTCGAACCCGTGGTCTTCGGCTCATAAGACCGATGCATTGACCAAACTATGCTACAAGAGCGTTGGAGATAAATCTTTTTTACTCTAATTTTATTCTGCTTAAGCCCTTTTACGCAAAATACCGCAAACCCATGAGACCGTTGTATTCTGCCAGGAAACGATCTCCGACATCTCCTTTTTCCAGCACCCGGATCGGCACTAAACGGAAATTCAACGCCTCGGGTGGCGCCAGCTGTCGCAATCGATCCACTTTGGCTTCATCGATAAACAACTCTTTGAGCTCGTAGGCCTCGATGGCGGGGACAATGGTTGGACGCATCTTACCAAACACATACAGATCCAGATTGGTCTTCGGATTCTTGATAGCTTCCAGACGCTGTTCAAGGAGCGCGTGATGCTCCTGCATCTCGCGTCTCTCCTTCCATTCAAAGAATTGCTGACGATGCGTTATTGGCGCATCCAACGAAACCATCACCGACGAAGAAGGAAGAGTCTCTGATACTCCCTGGACATACACCGTCTTGTGCTTTAGTCGCAATTCTTGAAAATGCGTCTCCAGGTTTTTTACATCTCTTGTCGATGATTGTTCCTTGGTGCGCGTCCATTCATAAATATACATCTTGGACTTGTCAAGGCGCACAAAACATTCAAACTCCTTGTTGAGAAAAAAATCGCGAAAATGTGCGCATTCGTACTGTTCACTGTTACGGTAATAAGGATTGAGCATCTTGTATTGACGCGCCGTCTGGATCTGATCCGCTGTCAGATCAATCCATCCCTCATTCATAAAGACCAAACGATTCAAGATACGATCGGGATCTTCTGCCCGTAGTGCGTTTATCCATCCAAACAAGGCATCATTTACCTTCTTGCGTCGTACACTATTGGCAATTTTTTGTGCCTTTTTTAACTGTTCTTCAGCAAATAAAAGAACGCTGGCCACACTCCGATCAATGACACAAAGAGTGAGAAGCGATTCCGTAGCATCGCGATGATTTTCATATTTATCCAAAAAGACGTTCATTTCTGACCTTTCCTTTTCCCTCGTAGAAAAAAAAAATGATGCACCACTTTTTTTTATTACCGGTTTGGTCAGAACTTGCTCTATCAAGAATAATGCAAACTGATTATGAAAGGATCCAAGAAAGGGCTCACTACGTCGTAAAACGACATGTAGAGACCCTGGATAACCGTCGTCAAGAAAACAAGCTTTATAAACGCATGTCTGGGAAAAGAACGTATGGTAGACCGTTTTCAAAGGACGGTCGTGTCTATCGATCGTTGCGTGCCGTGGGTCATCGTATACAACAACTTTCACCTCAACAGAAGAAAGGGGATGCTCGCAAGTATTGGCAGGCGCTCCGTGCCATCCTCCATCCCTGCAGGGAAGAAAGCGGTAGGAGACAGTATTGCCCTTATTGTTGTTTGCGCGATAGGGGAGAAGAGATTCCCGAGACCTCCAAGAAGGAAGCGCTCCGCTTCCTCTTCGATCATGAACATCGCTTGGCTCCTTCGAACAAGAATTTCGCACCGACTCACGCGGTCCTGGGTCTTCTTCGTAAGGATCCTCTATTTCGAAATGTGCTATTACCATCTCGACCGCCAATGCAGTCATCGTCGCCAGCCAGAACCAGAATATATATCCTTCTTTTCTTCTTGTTGTTTTTCCTAACTGTTCCTCTCTTGCTCATTGGGTGCTTTTTAATTGTTCAACAACAATCACATCTCATCATAATATAGATGATGATGATGATAAATGTCTCTTTTTTTACGTCAAAGAAATTTTTTTCCTTACCATGAAGAAAATTACAAAAATGACGTTTACTTTAAAAATCAAATTTGATCCACCTATTCCACGAATCATTGATAAACCATTAACGGAGCTTGATGAAGATATCGACGAAGCTATAACCAATTGGTTTGAGGATATACTCAAGTATTCTGTAATAGAAGAAGAATTTTTAGAAATTGATGATATAACACATATTTTTATTGATAATGATATTGCAGAAATCGAAATTTTTCTCAAAGAGGCACCCCAAACGGAAGAAGAAATGGATCAGATTCGCCAATTGGAGCAATTAAGTCAGGATCCAACATTCGTTAGAAATATGTTGATAGGTGCTTTATTACAAGAATTGTATATTAAATGGAGCTCTAAACAAACAAGAAAAAAACTTTTTTCCATTTCAAGTTCAAGTTCACTATTTACTCTTCCTCAGACCATAGATTTAACACAGGCATTCAATATATTTATTTCAGTGTTTGTCACAGAATTCACAGAAAAAGAATTTCTTAATTATATCGTTTTTCTCAACTGGTTCATCAAAGATGATGATGCTCTTTATAATGTTATGATAATGCTTGTGAAACGATATTACCCGTTTCTTGATTATCAAAAAATAATTACAGATATTGAACGTTTTCTTCTGAAACAAAGACCAGTCGTTGTTCAACAATTGAAAGCAACATCAGAACATGATTATAGATTCATTGTATACCGTTCTCCTTTTCAAAATATTTATTTAAATCAAGATCAGGAAAGAGATATAAAGTATTTTGTAATCTTTTATCTTCTTGAATATATATTTAGACAGAAATTGAATGATGGAAAATGGGAAGATTTTTATAATGGGCAAAAAGACAAACTTATTATCCAGTCCATTGATCCTGTGGTAATCCTTTTTCAAAATACGTCCTTTTATCAAGAACATAAATTGCTAATTACTACCTATTTAGAGAAACATGCATCCCATCTTATTAATGTATCCGATTTAATTTCTTCTTCTATCAGAATTCGCATTCCTGATCATGTTACGGATCTTGAAATGAAGTTTATTCATAATATCCTGGAACAAAAACATTCTGAAATATTTAAAGAATTTGATTATATGTTTATTAGAGTAACCAATGAACGGGAATTATTGTTTATGTGTTTACCCTTGAAAGATTCTTCCATGAAATCTTTGATCAACCGATTGATGGTCATCAACCAAAAGGAAGATTTAGAAAAATATATTCATCATACCATCAAGTGCGTACAAGAAGCCATCCAAGCACATCATGACCGTCTGAAAAAAGCTAAAAAATACGCCAGAAAAAAAGAGGCCGAGGCCAGAAAAAAGATTCAGAAACGCGAAGAAAAAGCACGAATTGCTGCTGCTCAAGCCTTGGCACGCAAAGAAAAGCAAGAACAACAAGCACGCATTGCTGCTGCTCAAGCAGCGAAAACAGCCTTGGCTCTTCGTCCTCGATCGTATTCCGACCCATCAGGGTTCCGACCCACGATGGCCTCATGGCATGGTTATGGGCGCCTCCATGTACCTGATATTGATATCAATCTTGAGGAAGTGTTTGCTCAGGCATTACAAATCCAATCCATGGAGGCCATGCAACACTATTTAGAAGAAACCGTCCTGGTTTCCGCCCCCTACGCTTCGGCGTGGCTCGCCTTTCTAAATTCCCATTACAACCAGGAAATCACGGATCTCATGTATCAAGCAAAATTTGCCCACATGCTGGTATGGACACTTGGATCCTTTGGTCTCGATGGTGCGATCCTGACTCAAATCACAGATAAAAGTCTTGCTCTTGTGGATGCCGTTTACACCTTATATGACGCCCCGGAAAATCCAGCCAGTTCCCTTTTCGTTTCCGGATTGCCTACTACTGGCTATACCGATAAAGATTTTTACCGAGAATTTCGTCAAAGAGTACCGGGATCCTTACGCATGTGCGGTCTCGTTCGTGTGACGGAAACGATCAACATTGGTGGTGGTTATCTTTGTTTCCATAATATTGAATTCGTGATACGATTTCTTTCCACCTATCCCAATCCTCAAGATCGTCATCGATTCATGCTCATGTTGCCCGGGTTTACAAGTTATCAATATCAAGCCACCTTTGGAATGGGAGTCAACGCGTACCATATACGAACCCCCGACCGATTTAAAGAATGGACACGAAGCCGTTCGAAATGGTTTGGTCTGGTGCTTGAAGATCCATCGCCACCTTCGGACCATTCGTATTATACGATGGTCGAGGAAGGGAATCGGATTTATTTCCAAATTCTGGCCATTCTGAGTGGCTCTTATGGCTCTGATATTTCGGATGTAACGGATCTCCCGATACCGAAATCAAATATCGATCGTGAATTGTTGGCGAGCTGGATCACAGGTATGATTCTCGAGGGGGAGTGGGATGAGGAAGATTACTCTAATATCAAGTCGTCGTCATCGCCCAGTATAGAGTGGTGTATCCGAATCATCCGAGCCGCGTTTGAATTGTTTGAAGAACATCCGGATTTGTGGAAACAAAAATTCCAACAACAGCAACAATATCAACAACAACTTAAGAAAAGCTGGCGCATAGTGTCTCAAATTTTAAACCGCTCCATCATGTGAGAAATAAGGTCCTGCAAGCCTTCTAACAAGGGGACCTGGATTTCCCAGCCCAAATCCTTGAGTTTTTTATTCGAGATGTAATAACGCTTGTCGTTAAAAGGTCTGTCTTCGACGTATTCTATCCAATCGTGGTAATGATTACTTTTCTTGATGAACTTGACAAGGATCATAGCGACTTCCATGACCGAGAATTCCATCCCATCATCACATCCTATATTATAAATTTCTCCAATCTCTCCTCGTTCCAAGATCGCCTCAAATGCCTTGGCGGTATCCGTGGCATGAAGAAATCCCCGTAGCGCGCTACCGTCACCTTGAACGGTCAGTTTCTTGTCTTCCATCAGAAGCTGGATGAATCGCGGGATGAGTTTTTCGGGATACTGATTCCTTCCATAGACATTATTGCCTCTCGTGATGATAATCGGCATCTTGTACGAATGATTATACGATTGAGCAATCAGTTCGGCACCGGCCTTGGTCGCCGCATAGGGGTTAGTGGGACAGAGAATCGAGTGTTCCGTCTTGTGCTGTTCATCAATAGAATTCATCGATTCTCCGTACACTTCATCGGTGGATACGTGGATAAATTTTTGAAGAGAAGGGCCGTATCGTCGACACGCTTCCAACAAGGTATGGGTGCCCAGAACATTATCATGGGTGAATTTTAACGAGTCCGTGAAAGAATTTTGCACGTGACTTTGTGCTGCAAAATGAATCACGTGAGTAATGCGATGAGTCTTGAGGATGGAATCCAAAAGAGAGGCATCACACAGATTACCACGAATCAAGACGTAGCCAGGATCCTCACGGATCTCGGGGAGGATATTTTCCTCTCGTGCGCAATAATACATGGCATCGAGATTAATGATCTGATCAAATTTTTTCTGGGTAAAGAAATGGTTGATAAAATTGCTTCCAATGAATCCACATCCACCGGTGACAAGAAGTGTGCGTTTCATAGAATCGCGGTAGGCGATCATGCATTGTCGCACGGCTTCCCGGATAGGAAGGACGTCAGGATACATTTCCTGGAGTCGTTTTGTTTCCAGAAAATTATTGGAACGGTCGGCGGCCAGCACCGCCCGTTGTTCTTCCACGCTGAAATTTTTCCACGTAAAGAGAGGATTCACCAATTCACGATACATTTCAAGGATCTCGTTGTGGGAGATTAATCCCGGGTTGGTAAGATTTACGGTTCCGGTGATACTCCGACGCATCATATCCACCACGAGAGGAAGCAATACGGGAAGAACGGTCATCGAATTCGGCATTGAGCAGATTCGTTCATAACGGGTAATCTTGGTAATAAAATTACGGGGGTTTTCTTTTTCCGTGATGGGCATACGAATACGGAGATTGAGAATGCTTTCCTTGAACAGATGCATTAATCGGTCGGTAAATCCTTTGACGACTGAGTAGGAGCTACCAAAAAAGTTGGGCAACGAGTCCTCGGTAAATCCATTCCTCTCTTCACCCAATGGATGCTCCTCATCAAATCGGAAGATGCATCCTGTACCCAGATACGTATAATGGATACCCCGACGGAGACAGGTGATGGCTAATTGTAGAGGACAAAAGAGATTGTCTCTTACATTTTCCACCAGCTTGCCGGGTTGTTCTAAATAATCAATCGTGGTATACTCTTGTTCGCCGATGCGACCATGAGTTCTGCCTATAAAAGAGGCGACGTGTGTGGGCGATACGACATTGAGTTCTCCCTCTACTTCCATTTCGTGATCCAGACGGGCATTCCCTATCACGAAATCAACATGTTGTGCCGATAATATAGAAATAAATTGTTGACCGATCCAACCTCGGGCACCATAGACTAATACTTTCATCTTTCTTTATAATATATAATTTTTTTTTATTTTCTCACAGGAAATTTTAACGAATGGGAGCCGAATTTTGATTTCTCAGGATAGAAAGAATGTTTTTGATATCGGTATCATCCTTCTCTGTAAAATCGGCATCTTCTTCACCATTCGCAACCGAGGTTTCAAGACTCATCTTTTTCGCCATGTGCGTGGATTGGTGGAAGAAATTGGAAGATTCGTGATCTTCATCCCGAATCGAGGAAGCCCCTTTTCCAGGTTTATCCACAATCGGATTTCCAAAGATGGGAATATTATCACCCGTCTTGCCACGGATATAATTACCAAAAATATTTTTCGACAATGTAGGAAGAGTCAGCGCGGAAGCGTAATTGGTGGTGGGTGTTGGAGGCGCAGGGGCTACCACCACAGGTGCAGGTACGGGTGCAGATGCGGGTGCAGATGCGAGTGCAGATGCGGGTGCAGGTGCAGGTGCAGGTGCAGGTGTGGCTACGGATATGGGCACGGTGACAAGTGCGGGTGTAGGTTCTGGTGGTGCCAATGGTGGTAAAGAGACTTTGTTATGGAGCGCTGCGAATGCGCGTAAAGGATTGTTGTTGTTGTTCATTGCCTGGAAAACATTTTCCGTATTGTTTTGATTCAAGAAAAAATCAGGAAATTCAAAAGGAACATCACGTTCTCTTAAATGATCATAAATTTGTGTTCCCTCGATACTATATTTGAGGGAGAAGAAACCCTCGATCTCATCTGGAAAATTGACGGTCACAAAGATCTGACCGGGAGGTACCGTGTCCATCACAATTTCCTTGGAAAGAAAACGACCCTTGGTGCTGACAATATCCTGAATGGGAACGGTGACCAGGTTCACCAGTTCCAAAGCCGGGGAAAAGATCTGGGACCATAAGGAAACGGTGCAATAGCCAATAGGCGCCGTTCCAAAATAACTCAAGAGCAAATGCATATTGTAAAGATGAATGTTGCTGGATACCAAATGTCCATTGGCAAACGACTTTTGTAAAAAGTCGTTGCCTTCCATATTGTACGAGACGAATTTACCATTGTTTCCAATCATCATATTCCTGGAAACCTTTCCATGAACCTCGGCATATCCCTCCAAGACACGTTCTGTATCATTGCGCAGCGTCTTGGAGGAGACGTCGGACACATCTTGGATCGCTTTCATTTCCGTGTTTTTCACCTTTTTAATCATGGTCCGCATCACACTCGAATTCAGAGTCGGAGCCTTGGTGTTGAGATAGGCATTGGCACCGGGCACGCCATAAGCACCAATCGATTTCAGCGGTGCCGTGGCCTGTTGTTGTTGTTTTCGGCTTCGATTCCGCCTCTCTCTCTCTCGAGTGCTCGCAGCACCACCACCACCACCCCCTCCCCTTCCATCCACGACGGCTCTGGATGTCCCGGAAGTGATAAGCTTGTAATTGGATTTTCCTCGACCATCTAACATCTTTTCCAATTTCCATGATTGATTCCCCATATCAAGACTGCTCCTGGAACTTGCGCTCCTATCCTCGGAATGAATAGCAATAGGTCGAAAAGAATTCATGTGTTTTTTTTTTACGATAAACGAATTTTTTTTTATTTCCCGCTTTCTTTTCGTTTTTGAGTCATTTTCTTAAATGATTTTTTGGCGTTAACATGTAAGAAGCAAAAAAAAAAAGGCAATTGATCTTCAAGTAGAAGGGGTAGGTATAAATGGTGCGGAAATAGTGGTCAACAGGTTTTCTTTGATAAAGATCAATTCATCCGGAAAAATAAGTTTATTGACAAATTCTGGATACATCACGTTTCCGACAAAGAAACCATCGGTGTACTCGACCGGTTTCTTTTCTTTGAAGCGAAAGTCGACTCCCTTGTAGCACCTCATGAGACATCCAATGTTCTTTCCATGGTCCAAAACGATCCGCGACATGCCGATTTCTTTTTCTTCAATCATTTTCTGGAAATCGGTCATGTATTCTGTCATGGAAAAAATACCTTTTTGGATCAATAGATCCAAGGTATCACGTTTCATGCAAAAAATATAGGACTGCACGTGGGAAAAAAGAAGGGGATGCTCCTCATGAGGGACTTGGTCTTTCTGAAAATAATTAAACGTATTGATCGTGCTCCCAAAAATCGCGATATCATCTTTCTCCAAACCATCGATAAAATGTTCTGTCCAGTACTTGTAAAACTCTTTGGGAAAATCTTGTAAAGATCGGTAGGGGCCTATGGCGGACGAATCATGGTTATCTTATTGAGGATTCCTATGGTCAACCCCATTTTTTTATAAATCATGCTTTCCATACCCCACATCCATGGATTGTCGTGACATACGTATTGATAATAAGTGCTATACGCCGACGATTTGAAAACATACAGAAAAAGCTCGCATAATTCTAAAAGGATAACATCGTATTCATCGGAATTTGTGTGTATCGGCGAAGGAACGAAATATCCACTCGGTGATTCCTCGGTAAGAGAAGGAGACACAAGATCCAGGCCCAAGTCCGTGATATATTCTTCAAATCCTTTATGATACCAACACTGGTATTTATCAACAAAGAACAACAAATCGCAATTCGTGTAATGCAGAGATAAATAATTGAGAAACTCAAATGGTAAAATACCGCCCATCTGTAGAGCCATCCCTCCAAAACACACAATTTTTTTGCAAGATAGATACCTTGTGATCCCAATGGGGTTCACCGAATCCAGGAACAATAACATAGAGGGAAGAGGGTTCTCGCATTTTCAAAAGGATACATCAACCTTTAAATTTTTTAAATTGTAAAAAAAAAAACAGGAGCCATGTTAAGAATATAGAGGCCATGTAAAACAAAATGTCCAATAATCATCGTATCGTGTTGGGTCTTCTCACGCTGGTGCACAAAAAATGTGATCCCGAGTCATGGCTGGCCCAATTCTTGCATCGTGTTGGTCAAGGTGTGTACCGGGCTTCGAAAACAACAACAATGGATTCTAATACGATTACGACAGGCAAGCGTTATCTGGAACAAGACGACGAATATTCTCGGATGTTCCTTCGATCAAAGATCAAGGAGATCCAAGATCGTTCAGGAGATGACAACATCCTCCTCCAAAAACAATGGATTCGGTATACGGATATGCTAAAAGAATTATTGGAGGCATTGGAATCAGAGGCGTTATCCGTCAACAAAAATAATGAATCGCTTACCGCATGGATCGATGAGCTGTTTCCCGAGAAGAATAAGACGCCGTATCTTTATGCGGATGCGGATAGGATTCCTTTCTCTTTTTTTATTATGGAGGATCGGGAAGCTTTTTTCAAAGAACCGGAGGGTAGCCGGATACGCCATTATCTTTTTTTTCTGAAATCAATGGAAGATCTTCTCCGTTCTCAAGCTCATCCGATGAACAAGGGAGATTCCACTTCTTATATCCTTTGGACCACTCTGGAAAATACATTATTACGAACCGCGGGATTTCACGGCGTGATCCTTGATCGTGGCGAAATGGAAAAAACCAAAGGACGTCTTTTTTGGAACCCCTGAAAAAAAAAAAATGATTGCTCTGTCATTTGGTTTAAAAAGACAGAGATCTTTCAAGGAAAAACACATGAATCGACGTTTCAAGAGATTTCTGAATCTGATGGTGATGGAGGGTAAAGTGAACCGGAATATTGTGGTAGAGGCATGGAACCGTGCATTAAATGTAGTCGTGCGTCCTAAATATCAGCTTTATGTCAAGGACGTGTTTCCGACAATGAAGGCTAATCATCCCAACCTGTCGAGGCGTGATCTTATGAGATTGATCCGAGAACAATGGATGGGTCTAACCGAGTCGGAAAGGGTGTCTTATATGGTGATTGAGGACAAGCGTCCTTCGAGACCCAACCCGTACCAGACGTTCCAGAAAGAGACCTATCCCAAGATCCGCGCGTTGCAACCGGAGCTCGGAATGGGAGATATCTCGAAAAAGATTTCCGAGTTGTGGAAAGCATTATCGGAGGATGAAAAGGCGGCGTATGCACTGGCAGCGTCGATTGGCGTGGGTAATGCTTCTCCGGCAGTGATTCTGGAAGAGGAGGAGGAAGAGCAGGATCCTATGGAAGAAAAATATGAGAAAGTGATGATTGCCACCGCCGCCGCGACGGACCCTGTGATGGGAACGGTGTCGCCTTTGGCATCTGTGGAGGTGGCGGTGGTTGCGGGGACGACAGCGACGACAACGACGACAACAACAATAAAACAGGATTCGGTGTTGGCCCCGGGGGTAATTTCGGAATATTTTTTAAAAGGGAAGAAGGGAGCCACAATGACTGTGGATAAGATTCGTAATGAGGATCTTTATCTGGACGAGGGAGAGAAGAAGGAGATCCAAGAGATCCTGGAGTTTCTTCGGACCAAGGATGATGCGTCTCTGAAGCGTCTCATTCGTGAGAATTATGATGTGAAGATTCCCGAACGCACTGGAAAGGATAAGCTGTTGGAGTATGCGTACAACGCCGAGCGTCAACAGAAGATTGAGAAGCGTTTTGTAGACAAGAGGTCTCTTGTACCTCGATCGATGCTTGTTCTTACAAAAGAGGACAGCCAGCGTCTGGAGGAGAGAAAGGCACATCTGGACAAGATGGAATTCTGGGCACTGTATCTTCAGTACCGTAATTGTTTTCCTGAGGATGAGCGTGGAGAGAATGATATCACCAAGGGCCAGTTGCTACAGGGGATTATGGATTTTGAGAGGAAGGAGATGGAGACCTCGAGATGTCGGATCGCGATGGGGATTACGACTTGTTGATAAGATTGTAATTATTGCCGGCTTGTACAAGCGATGAATGCTCGTAAGACAAAAAGAAAAATATAAAATTAAAAAAAAGGGGTGTAATTATAAGACCTAACCGACCCACCCCCCCATGAGCTCTACGTGTTCCATATGTATGGAAGAGCTTTTATTACCGACCGAGGTGATTTGTTTTGCGTGTTTTCGTCCAAACGAGTTGGGATGTTCTTCCATTCATCGAACGTGTCTGCGTTGTGTTTATCGATGGTTGCAACTGGACAAGGATGCAGATCAGAGGGATTATTATCGCAAGTGTCTTTATTGTCCGCAACATGCGCTTTTACAAACGCTGGATACGACCACGGCATTTCGAAAAGATTTTATGGCAATGCTGAGTGATGAGAAAGACAATTATTCCTGTCCATTTTGTAATATCTTTCATGGCACACAGGTTTTGATTCATCGTCATATTGAACACGATTGTTCTAAATTACCCATCCAATGTTTTTGTCGCAGGGTGTTGTTGCGTGAAGATTTTTTCTTCCATTTGTTTCATTGCACGCATCACAAATATTGTTATGATTGCAAGATCTATCTAAAACGATCTATTTACGGTCAGCATTTAAAGGACGTGCATCATCAGATCCAATGCAAATCTTGTGGAGAATACGTGTCTTTTGAACGATATGGACATCATCTTGATTCCGAATGTCCTGATCGTCTTATGGTCTGTACTTGTTGTATGAAATTGATCCCTTTTCGAATCTTTCGTTCTCATTTAATGGATCATATGAGAGAGATTGTGCAAGAGATCAAGACCATCCGTTTGCGACAAGAAGAACTCACTCTTCAATTCAAGCAAATTCAGGAACTTTTGGCTCCTTCCTGGAATACGAATCTTTTGGAAGATTCACCGTAAGTTTTTTTTTATTTGTAAAAAAAAATACCCATGTCTTCTTCACCATCATCCGACGACGAGGACTCGATTACCAATGTTTCTATGAGCGAAGAGGATCAAGAGGATCAAGAAGATCAGGAGGACCAGGATAAGACATCTCGTTTGCTCCTCTCCTTAAAACCTCGCGTTGACGACAAGAAACCTTATAAATGTTTCTATAAGGGTTGTGATAAACGTTACACAACGGAGGGTAATCTGCGAGCTCATATAGACGGTATACATAAAAAAAAACGGAATAAATGCAAATTTTGTCATAAAAAATTTATCTCAAATAGTCATCTTTCACGACATATTAGATCCGCTCATTCTATAATCAGACCTTTTCGCTGTGAAATCTGTCAATTAGCATTTGCAAGAAGAGAATTATTTGTACGGCATGAATCTACAAAAAATCATAAGGAAAATTTAGAAAGGCATCAGAAAAAAAAACAATGCATTATAAATGTTTTCGATCAACACTCTTTACCGATTCATCACATTAATAATATTTTACAAGAAATGAAACCCAGCCTTGGATTCATTCTCTACGATGAATTAATCAAACATTACTTAACCAATACAGTGAAGGACATTGCCTTAATGGTACATCTATTGAGAAACTCGACCTAATAAGATCCTTTTTTCTTTTTGTCAAAAATTGTTGATATAAACTAAACAAAATGTCGGCTCTTGCTATTGTAGACGAATTAGCAAATCATATACACTCTCTTCCCATGAATATCTTTTATCATATCTTGAGTTATACGCCATGTTACGGGATTACGCAAAAAATGATACGGAATCAAATGCATTTTCTTTCCGCGTATCGTTTATTGTGTTCAAGCGTTATATTGGAAAAAGAGGAGCGTTATAGGATCCGAGAGAAGATGAAGACATTTGATTTTTTGACCAACAATTGTTATTTTCAATATGAGGATGATTTTATGTACATTGGTATCTGGAGCGATGTTTGTGAAAAGGAATTCCCTACGGAAGCGGATTATATCGTCTTGTATTATTCATGAGTGTAAAAAATAAAAAAATAAATTTCTTCTCTGACAATAGAGAGATAATTAATGACAGACTATCGTGGGAAACCAAATCATAAGAAATCATTATCGGAAAACGATGTCCTGCTTAAAGATCTGATCTCCAATTTCACCGAGCTGGGAAATTCTATTTATTCAGAGGTACAAGCCAACACCCTCTATACCGTTTTTTCTATGGGAGATGATTTCTATATCACGGCTTCTCAGAGGAATCCCTTTCAGCTGGATCTCTACCGAGTCCGGGGTGGGATGACCTCGAAAATTCAGCCGGCCCTTTGGCGAGAAATGCAACTGGTGAGTATGAAGACATCCTATATGATTGCCGAGAGCGAGTCGCTTCTTCGCTTCCATGCCGATTCCTATCATGATCCCTACGAGCTTAAGAAGGCCATTCTTGCCTTGATGATGTCACAAAAGGTATTTCAATATAAGAAAGAATGGATCGTGCACTTCAACCTGAGTGACCAGGGATTCTGGTGCCCAAGTATAATTCAAGAGATTGACGTCGACGCGGAGATAATCTACGATTACAAGGACGTCCGTTTCTCCTACAATGGATCCATGCTTCTGGTAACGGTGCGTGGCACACCCTGTTACATGCTTGATGCGCATCGGAGTTCTCCGCTCTTTTTTGTACCCACACTGCCTCATAACGTCGTGGAAGCCAAGCTCTTATTGGGATTCTCCGCACAAGACTTTATCCTCGGTATGGGCATGGATGAATCGATCGGTATCCCGCTCATCGCGCTCCTTTCGGGGGCTGCGCCTCTTAAGAAGAATGAAGCAGAATCCATTTCTCACAAAATACATGTTTTCAGGGACAATCTCGAAGATCCCGATGGAGATCTTTTGGGTCATTATGTGATCTGGAACCCGGTATGGAAGAAAGGCGCGATACCACGTGTCGGCCTTTCTTCGGCACCCCATAATTCTCATTTTGCTTCACGACTTTTTCCCATCGGAGAAGCGGAATGGAATATGATGTTGTCGTTGCCTCATACCAAGCCCATCATTTCCGATATTGTCTTTCATTAATTAATTGGCAACTTAAAGACCCAAAAACGCTTATAAAAAAGTACACATGCAACTTTCTTATTACGCCTATCTTTTTCATCAATTTCTTCTGGCGTTCAATGTCACCTACAACAGCTCCTCTATCTTTGAAGACCGATTCCACATTTTTGCTCAAAATATGGATTTCATCGAGCAATACAATGCGAAACAAAATGATATCACGCTTGGCATCACCGTATTTGCTGACAAGACCAGGGGTGAATTTCTTGCTTCACTGAATATTTTTCCTTTCTTGGGATCGGATGATGCGCAGGAGGAAGATGATGATGGAGAGGTTTGTCCAATGCTGGTTTCTACTGACAACGATACTCTTCCGACGGTGTTGGACTGGCGTCAACAAGAGGTGGTTACCCCCATTAAAGATCAAGGATCCTGTGGTAGTTGCTGGGCTTTTGCGACCGTGGAGACGGTGGAGAGTCGAGTGGCGATTGATCATGGCCATGGCATCCCTCCTCCTATCCTTGCCCCACAACAGCTCGTTGATTGTTCGACAGAAAATTACGGATGTTCCGGAGGGAGCATTGATAGTGCGATGCGATACTTATCGACAAACGGTGTGGTCCAAGAGACGGAATATTCTTATGTTGCTAACGATGAAGGACAATGTCGATTCGTTCCGGGAACAAATCGAACCTTGTATAAACCGGGGCCGTGTTTCCGTGTGACGTCGCAGAATGAAAAGATCATGAAACAGGCGGTGGTTCAACAAGGGCCTCTTACCGTCACTATTGATGCCAGTGCTGAAATCTTTCAATTCTACACCGGAGGCATTATTTATCCTTCGGAATGCGATACTGAACTCAATCATGCCGTGCAGTTGGTGGGGTATAATGATTCGTATTGGATTGTGCGGAATAGCTGGGGTGAACTATGGGGAGAGAAGGGATATTTTCGTGTCGCGCGCGGAGAAGGTGAGGATGATCCGGGAACGTGTGGTATCGCGATGGGTGTTTGGGGTTTTTCCTCCTCTTTATGAAAAAAATGATGCTTTTTTTTACTCTTTCTCTCATCGACCCAAACAGTTCACAGAATGAACCAGTATACAGACCGATACATAAAGCAATATCACAAGATGGGAGAGGCTCTAAGGAAACATGGACTTTACAGCACCGAGCATAAGAAAGAATTGGATCATTTGTATGATCTTTTTTATGAATTACGATCCGGTGATCAAATGGGTATTTGTTCCCAGGGATGCAAGAAAACGAAGATCTGGCAGAGGGTTGACAAGGGCTGGGCGGCGGTATGTGATTGTGACGAGTCGTATTGGATCAAAACCGAGTATATGTGATTTTTTTTTTTCCTCAAAAGAGAAAGAAAAGAAAATAAATGAGACATGCTTTTCCTCTTTTCTTCTTCCTGTTTCCTTTTTGGCCGTCGCCACCACCACCGCCACCGCCACCACCACCGCCTTCTCCTCTTATGATCATGACCAATTTACTACCGCGTAAGGATTCTTTCCAGAGTATACTTGCTCTTCAGAAGAAATATCAAATTCCTGCAGATCGATCAATCATCCTTCGTGAAGAACACAATCTCCCACCAGGACTTGATGTGACCTCGATGCGTCAAATCACGCTGGACCAACTGATGACCTCTCATGAGGACAAGAAAAAAGATCCGGTGATTCCTCCTTTTCATGTATATTCTCGATTCCATCACGATTATCTATACAATCGTTATTCGGAGATTGTTCCGTACAATCTGTATTGCACGGTAGAAGAAGATATTGCCAAGCTGGTGGTCCATCTTTTGAACGAACCCGATCCGGATCCTTTTCTTTTCATTGTTCAGAAACAAGAATGGTTTTTTGAAGAGTCGTTTCAATCATTCCTTACCACGGAAGAAAAAAAGAAGATTGATACCACCCTCATGATCGATCTCGATGTCCATCCCGTCCTACAAATCCTGCCTCGAACAAATCATAAACTTGTGTTTTGGGACCACAAAGGTCGTCCCGTGGTATAAATAGATTTAAATACATAAGAGAAGAGGATATAAAAAAAAGAAAAATATGTTCTTGCGGATTTTATATTTTATTCTTTGTTATGATGTATGGTTTTATATATCACATGTAGTACTTCATAGCAAGAATTTCTGGTTGATTCACAAGGAGCACCATACCAAAACGGAGCCACGTTTTTTGGATACGTAT